>OKRY01001350.1_pt1 | contig 19957 bp, 18 predicted proteins | sample 1601121 | NCBI WGS metagenome assembly OKRY01 (sample SAMEA3541546, study PRJEB24748) | human gut metagenome | biome: human gut; feature: human-associated habitat; material: faeces | place: China | collected 2012
CCCTATGCCAAGATTGAGAATCTTGTATCCTAACCATTAGATGAATCGACCAACGATGCAATCTTGAACTCCGCTTGCGGAAGGTGGGGGATTCGAACCCCCGGTACGGTAATCCCGCACGTCAGTTTAGCAAACTGGTGGTTTCAGCCACTCACCCAACCTTCCAATCGGATATTGTTGCCAAATCAACAAGCATCGTTCTCAAATGCGGGTGCAAAGATACTACATTTTTTTTGTTCCACCAAATTTTTCTGTAACTTTTTTCAAGAAATATGCATATTTTCTTGATTTTTCTTGTTTTTGGGAGGAATTGTAGGGGATAAGCTGACTTTGTCAACAAAAAAGGAGGCAGATTTACCAATTATTGGAAATCTGCCTCCTGTAGGAAAGGGTCGCTCGATGATGTGATGAAACTCCGAATGTCATAAACATTTGAGAGCTCTCCGCTTTTGTAATCCACCGGCTTTGCAGCTTAGTTGACAAGTCAGTTTATGTGGCCCGCCATAGGCAAGAGAAGTCTTCTCGGTTTCATAAGTGTAATTTGATGAGTATCCCGATCGAACCGACACGACCCTTATATCTTTGTCGAATAGACATAGCATAGGCTATCATCTATTGATAGAAGTCTTTGGGTTTTCTATACTGCAAAGATAATGCAATCTTTTGAAACTACCAAATCTTTCTGCTGATTTTTTCGAAAAATCTTCTTTATCAAAAGTCAGAACTCCCTTTTCCTTGTTTCTCTCAAGGGTCAAGACTTCTTTTTCCTGAGCTCTTCGTATATTTCTTCGAAATATTTCCTGAGTTCTGTCTTGTCTTCAATGATATTCCGCAGCTCTTTCAGAGCCTTCTCATTGGGTGAGTTAGGAATCCAGAGCTTGATGTAGCCGTTGCGGGAATATTTCTCGTCCATGTGGTCGGCGAACCGCTGCCATTGCTCTTCCTTTCCTTTTTCGGGATAGTTCTCCTCTCCGTATTCGATGGCACGAAGAAAGATTTCGTGAACATCGATGTCGCGGTCGGCTTCGGCTACAATCTTGCCATAGATGCTTCGGGGCTGGCGACTGGAGGAGGCGCGGTGATCCTCCACGGCTTCTTTCATGATTTTAATCTGCTCGGGAGTGAACCAGCGCTTCAGTCTGGCATCAGCCTGGAGGATTTTGCCACTGGTGAGGTGGTGGATGGCGCGCGGACCGCTCATTCCCAGGTCGTGATAGGCGGCAACGATATAAACCATGTCGATGTCGGCACCTGTTACAGGTACGAGTTTCAGGGCGTTTTTGATGACACGGGTTACGTGGCGCAATCCGTGGCTCTCGCCAAATTCTGTATATCTGGGCAGAATCTGTGTTTCCACAAACTGCATGATTTCGAGATTTACTTGTTGCTTCATACTTTTTCTTCTTTTATATATATAATGTACGCGCGTACATTATATAATTATTATTCCTGAATGTTATCTTCTCATTCTAGAATCTTCTCATGCCATTCCAGAGGGGGCGGGTATCTCTGGGATTACTACATCATTCCAAGGATGATGAAGGTAGAGATCATGCCAAAGGTAAAGATGTTGAGAGCCGTGTAGCCCAGTACCTTGTTCAGCATTCTGCCTTCTCCTATCTTCCTCATCTTGGCGAATGTTCGGTTGTGCACCACGAGATATGTGGCGGCGAAAGGCAAAAACTTAGTATCTGCATCGTAGGTAAGTGCGCCATAGATGTTGATTCCAATCATGATGAGGATACCGATGTTGCCCAGTGCGCAGTAGAGACGCTCGCCGTTTTTCTTGCCGATGTGAACGATCAGCGTCTTCTTGCCCGCCTTGATGTCGTTGTCGTAGTCGCGATAGTTGTTCAGAATGAGCAGCGTATCTACTACCAGTCCGCAGGCGATGGAAGTCAGTATGGCTTCTGCTGATACAGTCTGTATTCCTTCAGGCATGACCAGGTAGTAGGTGCAGCAGACCGGCACGATGCCGAAAAAGAGAAGTACCAGCAGGTCGCCCAATCCCAGATAACTCAGCTTGGTGGTGTAGAGGAAACAGAAGAGGACACAGCAGATACCCACGATGATCATCTCCTTTCCTCCGTAGAAGGCAAGGGGCAAACCGATGATGCAGCCTAGAAGGGTAGTGATGATAATGCCCCATTTCATGGCTTTCATCGTAATCCAGCCTTCAGCACAGGCTCGTTTCGGTCCCAGGCGGGTTTCGTCGTCGTTGCCATGCTTGAAGTCGAAGAAGTCGTTTACCAGGTTGGAGTCTATCTGCATTATCCATGCAAAGAGCAGGCAGAGCAGGGCTGGAATCCATTGGCAGTTGGCATTTGAGTCCTTGTATGCCAGGGCTGTGCCTAGCATTACTGGTACTGCCGCAGCCGAAAGGGTGACGGGGCGGGTGGCGAGAAACCATGCCTTGATAGAATTTGTCTTTATCATCATATTGTTGCTTTTAAATTATAAGGAGCGAGGTTTTTGGGGGACCTCGCTCCTTGTTGTCATTCATAAAGAAAAGATTCGCTTCTATTTTATTTTAGAAGAATCTCTTGTGGAAAAGATTCGCTTCCTAGTTGAAGAAGTTCCAGCTTACACCCATTCTGAAAACTCGCTGGTTCATCGGATAGTGAGGGGTGAAGAAGTAGTTCTTGTCGCCTTGTCCTGCATTCAGATGGCTCATCATCACGAAGAAGCGGGTGTGCTTGATGTGAACATTGGCGTAGGCATTGACGATAGGGTAGTTGCCCACCTTCACGTTCTTCTCGCCGTTGCCCTGTACGGTATATTGACCGATGTAAGGAGAATAATCCGGAGCCTCGTAGCTGGTGAAGTATCTGGCGTCGGCACCCAGCTCGATATTCAGTACTTTTACCACCTTGAACTTGATGAAGAGGTTGGTATATACGTTGAGGTCTGGCACTGGCAGGGTACTCTTGCTGCTGGTATGCTGGTAGGTAATCATATTCTGCCAGTTGAAAATACCGAACTTGAAGTCCTGCTGCAGCTGCGCTGTAATCAGATTGATGGCATTGCCGCTCTGCATAGGTGTCACCATTACGCCTGTGCGCAGACCATTTTCTGTAATCGTATATTGCTGTGAGAAATAAGTATAGTTCTTGATTTCATCCACAGCCACACGCAGCGTGGTGTTAGTCTTGCCGAATCTCAGAGTTCCCATAATGCGGGTATGTATAATCTTGCTCAGATCATCATCCCACCAGAGATGTCGGGCGTGATACTTGCGATAGTAGAACGATGGCGTTTCGTGATGGATGAAGGCATCGCCTCTTACCTGTACGGTGTCACCCAGAAATGGCAGGTTGATGTCTGCGCTTCCGTCGATGGCAAAGGTGCCGGCATCCACTCCGGTGAGTCCTACCTCGCCTACTACATTATAGTGAAGGGTCTTGCCCTGGGTCTTGCTCAGCTGACCGCCTACGCTCAGTGCATGCTCATTGAACTTCTCGAATCCGCCTTCGGTATTTGGCAGTTCGTAGTGGCGGAGGTCATAGCTAGCGAAAGCTTTCAGACCAGCCTTTGCCCACTTGCTGAATCCTTCGAGCGTCCCCATAGCCACGGTGTTCTTGATGCGCCAGTGGCGGGTCTGATCGTAGATGGAATCGCCTGTAAACTTGCCGGCATTGTAGTATTCCTTGAGATAGTAGTCCTGTGGAGTCTGGTAAGCCTGGTAGATGCGTTTGTAGTTGTCAAACTGCACGGTGTGGATGAAGCTGGTTACAGGCACGTACTCTGACTTGTAGAACAGAGAATCCTCCGATTTCTTCTTTTCTATGGCAAGAAGACTGTCGGCAGCGGCTTTTCCTTTCACAGCGATGCGGGTGCTGTCGTCCTTGAAATCCTGGGCAGCCTTGTTCGCAGCTATTGCCTTGTTGTTCTTGGCTGGTTCGTCGCCGGCAATCTTGGCATCTGTTGGGCGACCAGAGAACTGCTTCTTCTGATTTTTGTCGAACGCCTTTTCGTCAAACTCTTTGCCTTGTTCTCTTGCTTTCTTTCTTGCCTCCTCCTTGGCTTCCTCGGCAGCATTGTCCTTAGCTGACTCTATGGCGAATTTCTTGGCCTTGATTTCTTCCTCGGTCATCTTCACCTTGCGGCTGAAGCCCACGTTGTAGCGATGGGTGAAGAAGATGTGCTGGTTGTCGTTACGATTCCAGTTCTGCTGCAGCACGGTAGGAATTTCGTTGGTGGCGAAACTTTCGGTGAAGAGCTCCGGATGCTTGATGTAGTCATCATTAGAGATACCTCCGTTCTCCGTCACCTTTTGGTGATTGGTGCTGAAGAGAAAGTGCGCCTGGTAGCGATCGCCCAGATAAGAAGTCCACATCGTATATTTGAAGTGCGCCGTACTCTGTGCATCGTAGTAACCGCGACCGTATTTGTAGTCAAATCGGAATCCGCCGCCCAGCTGCTTGTTGGCATTCACCGCAAAGATAGCCTTGAAGTCATCCTCACCATTGGTTCTGTCACCACAGCTGTTCAGCGTGATGTTGGTGATGGGCGAGTAGGTGTTGGTGAAGTGGAAGTCACTCACTGGGGTAACAATGTTGTCGTATGGCTCGGTGAAGATGAAGTTGCCCTGCGTGTTGCGTCGGTCGATGAAGATGCGGTTGATGCGGGCGGTACCCATGTTGCCCAAGGTGTTGTACTCTCCGCGCAGTCCTTCTGTGAAGGTGGTGTTCTGGTACATTGCCTGCATAGTGTCCACTACGGCAGCCCGGGAATCTCCAAATCTCTCATCCACAGTCCATACCCTGATACCCTTCGGAATCTCCTTGTCGGTGCCCAGAGAGTCGGTGTTGATGCGGTTGCCAGTCTGTGGGCGGAACTGCGAGTCCTCGTTATTGTTGAAATCTGTAAAATCACGTTGTGCTGCAACTGGTAGAGTTGCAGCACAGACTAGGATTGTAGAGAATAATATTTTCTTCATTGCTTATTTTTTGAATAGTCGGATGCAAACCTCGGCAATTTTCAAGACTACGCCGATGATCAGCAGTACATTGGCAATTGTGCGGTCGTCCATCTGAGTCCAGAGTATGACGCCTACGATGCCGAAGAGCATAAATCCGATGTTGAGCCAGTTTCTGGCTACGAGCATGTTGCTCTTGTCTGCATACTCTATTCTTCTGTGGTGGCGACGATTTGGGCGCACGGCATAGCTGGTCTGTGGCTGTGTCTGAGATGCCTCCTGGCACTGGGTCTCGTTCATTGCCGGTGCCTTTGCGGTTTCCTCGCTCTGTGGGGTGTTTGTTATATTGTTATCTTTTGTCTGATCCATATTTTATAAGATGATTTTTATTTTCTAACAAGTTTGGTCAGATCATTGAAGATCTGGTCCTTGCGGTCGATGGTTCCGCGGCGGAACTTACCGTAGATCTTAGCCAAGTCGTTTTTCTTCTTGGTCAAGGCATATTTGTCGGTGATCACATTCTCTGCAGGCTCCTTGAAACCGGTACTTCTGCCTTCCTCGTAGTTGAATACGATTCGGGTCATGGAGAGGTGGAGATGGTTGTCGCTGATGGTTGCCACCAGCTGGTACTTGGTCTCAGAGCGGTCGAGAGAGATGAACGACTGATTGAAGACAAACCATTCGTCCATAATACAGGCGATGATCTGCTCGTTCTTGTTGTTTCTGTTCACCAGGGCGATGCGGCTGTTGATGTTCTGCTCATTCTTGATGAGCTTGCTCATATATTGGAAAACGATGTTGTAGATTTCGTCTGCACTCTTTCCGCTTGCCTGGGTGTCGAGAACAAATTCCACTTTTCCCTCGGCATTGAGCTGGATGGCTCCCGCCAGGTATTTCGGATCTTCCTTGAGCACCACGCCCTCGGCAGTCTTTTCCACCTTTTTCTCTTCTACCTCCTCTGTCATGGTTGGCACGACCCATCCCGCACCTTCTGAAGTTTCGGTAGTATTCTCCTTCTTGGTGGCAGGCACCAGCTTTGTAGCAGGCACCGAATTCTCAGTATTCTTCTTCAGCTTTTCTGCTTCCTGCTTCATTCTTTCAGCTTCAGCCTTCAATCTTTCAGCTTCCGCTTTCGTTTTCTCGGCTTCCGCCTTTACTTTTTCAGCTTCCGCCTTCACCTTGGCTGCTTCTGCCTGAGCTTTGGCTGCTTCCAGGGCCTTCTTGGCTTCCTCCAACTCTTTTTGCGCCTTTTCCAACTGCTGCTCAGGGGTAAGCACATTCTGCGCCTGCATGGTGAGAGCTGGAATCAGCATCAGTATTGAGATAAATATCTTTTTCATGATTGTTGTTTAAATGTTTAATGTCTTGTCCTCCTCGTCCGAGTATTAAGAACTCGGAGGCGCTTCTAACATACAAAGGTATAAAAATAACTTGATATATTTCTATAAGGAAGCGATTATTTATACATTCTTTTGCTAAGTTAACAATATTTTTTAGGAAAAACGCTCCTAGTTTCAAATATTTTCGTATCTTTGCAAAAAAATATAGCTATAAATATGGGATTATTCGGATTATTTAGCAACAAAAAAAAGGAAACTCTCGATAAAGGCCTCGAAAAGACCAAGGAGAGCGTGTTTGGAAAATTGGCGCGTGCGGTGGCTGGTAAGTCAACCGTAGATGATGACGTGCTTGATGATTTGGAGGAGGTGCTCATCACATCCGATGTTGGTGTGGAGACTACCGTGAAGATCATCCGACGTATCGAAGAACGCGTGGCAAGAGATAAGTATGTTTCTACCTCAGAACTCAACAGAATCCTGAGGGAAGAGATTGCAAGCCTCCTGGAGGAAAATCATACTGATGACAATGAAAACTGGGATTTGCCTTCCGATCATAAGCCATACGTGATTCTGGTAGTGGGTGTGAACGGTGTGGGCAAGACTACCACCATAGGAAAGCTCGCCTATCAGTTTAAGAAGGCTGGCAAGAAGGTGTATCTCGGTGCTGCCGATACCTTCCGTGCCGCTGCTGTGGAACAGATCTGCATTTGGGGCGAGCGAGTAGGGGTGCCAGTGGTGAAGCAGCAGATGGGTTCTGACCCTGCCAGCGTGGCCTTCGATACCCTGCAGAGCGCCAAGGCCAACGGTGCCGACGTGGTGCTGATTGATACTGCCGGACGCCTTCATAATAAGGTGAACCTGATGAATGAGTTGAAGAAGATCAAGGAGGTGATGAAGAAGGTCATGCCTGAGGCTCCGGATGAGGTGATGCTCGTGCTGGATGGAAGTACCGGACAGAACGCTTTCGAGCAGGCTAAGCAGTTTGCTGCCGTTACCAATATCTCTTCACTCGCCATCACCAAGCTCGATGGTACGGCTAAGGGGGGCGTGGTAATCGGTATCTCCGACCAGCTCAAGGTGCCAGTGAAGTATATCGGACTGGGCGAGGGCATGGAGGATCTCCAGCTCTTCAATAAATCTGAATTTGTTGATTCTCTCTTTAAGCACAAGAATACAAGTACTTAGAGGATTTGAGAAAAAGAATTGAATGAAGTTTGAGGGAAGAACTAACGAGGAAAAGAATTAGATTAAGATTATTATTAGGATAAGTAGGACAAGAATGAAGAAAAATCAGATAGATATAATAACCATGGGTTGCTCCAAAAACTTGGTGGACAGCGAGACCTTGATGAAGCTTTTCGAGGAAAATGGCTACCACTGTGTTCACGACCCGAAACGCCCACAGGGTGAAATAGCCGTTATCAATACTTGCGGCTTTATCGAGGATGCCAAGCAGGAGAGCATCGATACTATCCTGGAGTTTATCCAGGCTAAGGAAGAGGGACGACTCCGTAAGCTCTATGTGATGGGTTGCCTCTCGCAGCGTTATCAGAAGGAGCTGGAGGCTGAGATGCCCGAGGTGGATAAGTTTTATGGTAAGTTTAATTATAAGGAGTTGCTCAAGGAACTGGGCAAGGCTGATGCCGCTGAATGCAGCGGCACACGTCATCTTACTACTCCTCATCATTATGCCTATATCAAGATTTCTGAAGGTTGTAACCGCCGTTGTGCGTATTGCGCCATTCCTATCATTACCGGCAAGCACGTTTCCCGTCCGATGGATGAAATCCTTGATGAGGTGCACCAGCTGGTAGCCGATGGTGTGAAGGAATTCCAAATCATAGCCCAGGAGCTCACCTACTACGGCGTGGACCTGGACGGCAAACATCACATCACCGAACTCATCAGCCGCATGGCGGATATTCCAGGTGTGAAGTGGATCCGTCTGCACTATGCTTATCCTAACCAGTTCCCGCTCGATCTGCTCGATGTGATGCGCGAGAAGCCAAACGTATGCAAGTATCTTGACATCGCCCTGCAGCATATCAGCGACAATATGCTCAACAGAATGCATCGCCACGTGAGCAAGCAGGAAACCATCGAACTGCTCAAGACCATCCGTGAGCGTGTGCCGGGCATTCATATTCGCACCACTCTGATGGTGGGATTCCCTGGCGAAACCCAGGAAGACTTTCATGAGTTGCTCGAATTTGTTCGTACTCAGCGCTTTGAGCGTATGGGTGCCTTCGCTTATTCTGAGGAGGAGGGTACCTATAGTGCCAATAACTACGAGGATGATGTTCCCGCCGAGGTGAAGCAGCGCCGTCTTGACGAACTGATGATTCTGCAGCAGGAAATCAGCGCTGAGGTAGAGGCAGAGAAAGTGGGCAAGGTTTTGAAGGTGATTATTGACCGCAAGGAGGGTGATTACTATATTGGTAGAACCGAATTCTGTTCGCCTGAGGTGGATCCTGAGGTACTGATCAAGATAGGAGAGAAGCGCCTGCGCGTGGGTTGCTTCTACAATGTGAAGATTACCCAAAGCGAGGAGTTTGATCTCTACGGAGAAGTGGTAAAGTAATATGAGAAATAATAGACATCAGAATGAATAACAAGGAGTATATTGCAGAACTTGCTCAGCAGACTGGCTATTCACAGGACGACACCCAGAAGATGGTGCGCAAGGTGATAGATTTCATGATTGCTGAATTTGAGGATGGGGAGGCTGTCTCCATCACCAACTTTGGTACGTTTGAGGTAAAGAAGCGTTTGGAGCGTGTGGTTGTAAACCCTACTACCAAGAAGCGCCAGCTTGTTCCGCCTAAGCTCGTACTCGGCTTTCGTCCTGTGCCCAGTGTCAAGGAAAAACTGAAGAATGGAGGTGAAGACTATGAGTAAAGTTAGTTTGAGCGACTTGGCGCAGCGCCTGGCAGAGAAGTCGGGAATCAGTCTGCAGGATGCCGAACTGTTTATCAGAAAGATGTTTGATGTTGCCAACGAGGGTCTTCAGTCTGATAAGCTCGTGAAGATGAAGTGGCTGGGTACTTTCAAGGTGATGGCGGTGAAGGATCGTGAGAGCGTGGATGTGAACACGGGCGAGCGTATCATCATCGAGGGCCGTGACAAGATTTCCTTCACGCCCGATAATATCCTGAAGGAGATTGTGAATAAGCCTTTCGCCCAGTTTGAGACCGTCGTGGTGAATGATGGTGTGGATTTTGATGAAATCGACAGAAAATTTGAAAAAGCTGAAGAGGAAGGTCCTGTATTCGATTCTACGTTAGAGTGTGTTCCTGATTCTGAAAATTCTTCTGTGGAATCTTTCGTTGAGCAGGATTCTCCTGCAACAAGTGGTGTAATAGATTTTTTGGATGAAGAAAACGATGCTCCTGTTAGCGATGAAATGATAGTAATAGGAGAGGAATTGCCGCAGGAAAATGTTGCTGAACCGGAAGAGAAAAAAACGGAAGTATCTGAACCTGCAGCTACAGAACCTGCAGCATCTGAACTTGAAGTATCTGAACCTGTAACTTCTGAACTTGTAACTTCTGAATCGGAAGCAAAGGAATCTGAAGTTCCAGCTCAGGATGAAGCTGAGCCTGTTGTTTCTGATGAAGAAAATAAATCGACATTATCTGAGGAAGCTCTTATTGAAGAGAAAACTTCTTCAGATGTGGAAACCGATAAGCGGCATATTGTATTGCCTCGTTCTCTAGTTATTGCAGCGAGCGTAGTATTCCTGGCAATGATAGGAGGTTTTGGTTGGTTTGCTTTTAATTATGGTAAGATGGCTGCCCAGCGTGATCATCTCGCTCTGCAGTTGGATAATTACCTGCAGACTCCGACAGAGAAGAAGGTGCCAGCTAAGTCTGCCCCAACGCAGGAAGATATTCTTAGCAAGAAGGCTATCGAGGATAGTGTAAGAATGGCGCAGGCAAGCGAAGCCGTCAAGAAAGCCGAAAATGCCGAGCAGAATATGGATGTGGTTGATAAGCAATCAATTGATGTAAAATCGGCTGAGGCTAAGAAGAATTTGGAAGTCAAGAAACTCGCTGATGCAAGGAATTTGGCTGATGCGAAAAGGCAGGTTGAAGCAAAGAAACACGCAGATGCAAAGAAACTTGCAGAAACCAAGAAGCAGCAGGAGGCTAAAAAACTTGCAGAAGCCAAGAAGAAAGAAGAAGCCAGAAAGCAGACTGAAAAGCATGCTGCCCAGGCAAGCAGCAAATACGACCAGGATGCTCGTGTTCGAACCGGAGCCTATCGTATCATTGGTGTTTCCGAGGTAGTTACGGCAAGAGAAGGACAAACCATCAAGTCGCTCAGCCAAAAGTACTTAGGTCCAGGAATGGAATGTTACGTAGAAGCTCTGAATGGTACTTCCCAGTTGAAGCCTGGTCAGAAAGTCAAGATTCCTAAGTTGGAATTGAAGAAAAAGAAATAACTTGAAAGAGAAATAATTTAAAAGAAATTATTTGAAATACAAGAGGTTGTGTCATAAGTTCTGATAATGACAGACGAGGTCGGGCTAAAAGCCCCCAAAGTACCTAAGTGTCTCCAAGAGTGTAACCTCGCCATGCGTCCGGCAGATTTGTCCTCCGCCAGGCATCCGGCAGATTTGAAATCCGCCGTAAAAAAGGTTCGACCTATAACCAAGGGGGGATTTTTAATCCCCCAAATAAAGAACTTATGACACACCCTTCTCTTTTTCGTTTCTTCATCCGATGAATAATGAAGCACTCTCTTTCGTAAAAAGCCTTTTGAGATTTTATTTCTTCTCCAATTCCTGAAGGCTTTCCATTTTCTTCGTCTCCAGGAACTCGTAGATTCCGCAGAGATGCTCACGAACACTGCCATGACCGAATTCATATACCTTGCTCACCAAACCATCCAGGAAGTCACGGTCGTGGCTCACCACTATCAGCGTGCCGTCGAAATCGAGCAGCGCCTGCTTCAACACATCCTTTGTCTTCAAATCAAGGTGGTTGGTAGGCTCATCAAGAATCAATAAATTCACTGGCTCCAGCAGCAGCTTGAGAATGGCCAGACGGGTGCGCTCGCCTCCCGACAATACCTTCACCTTCTTGGTAGAATCCTCGCCGCCAAACATAAAGGCTCCCAGCAAATCGCGAATCTTATTTCTGATTTCTCCCTTTGCTACATCATCAATGGTCTGGAACACCGTAAGCTCGCCATCGAGCAGAGATGCCTGGTTCTGAGCAAAATAGCCTATCTGAACATTGTGGCCTAATTCCAGTTTGCCCCCGTTCTGAAGCTGACCCATGATGCATTTCACCAGCGTAGATTTACCCTCGCCGTTTCTTCCCACGAAGGCAATCTTGTCGCCACGCTCCACGGTGAGGTTCACGCCGCTGAATATCTTCTTGTCGTCAAACGACATGGCCACATCGCTCATCTGCACCGGATAGGCACCGCTTCTCGGACTTGGCGGAAACTTCAGTCTCAGTCGGCTGGTATCCTCCTCATCCACCTCGATGAGTTCCAGTTTTTCGAGCATCTTCACACGGCTCTGCACCTGGAAGGTCTTGGAGTATGTGCCCTTGAATCGCTCGATGAAATCCTTTGTCTCGGCTATCATCTTCTGCTGTTCCTCATATTTCTTCATCTGCTGTTCGCGGCGCTCCTTGCGCAGTTCCAGATACTGGCTGTAGGTGGCCTTGTAGTCGTAGATTCTGCCCATGGTAACCTCGATGGTTCTGGTGGTAATATCGTCAACAAATTTCCTGTCATGACTGATTACTACCACAGCCTTGGAGCTGTTGATGATGAATTCTTCCAACCAGCCGATGGATTCGATGTCGAGGTGGTTGGTAGGCTCATCAAGGAGCAATACATCAGGCGATTTCAGCAGCAGTTTTGCCAGCTCTATTCGCATGCGCCATCCTCCGGAGAATTCGCTGGTAGGGCGGTTGAAGTCGGAGCGTTCGAACCCCAGTCCGAGCAGCGTTTTCTCTACGTCTTCCTCGAAGTGGGCCCGATGCGGGACCGACGACAGGGGCAGACGGGGAAACTTCGTATGCAAAGTCTGGCTGCCAGGAGGACTGTGGGCAGACGTATGAGAAGTTCATTTCCATGAAGTACAGTTATACCTGGAAAGAATTTAAAGCGCGGGATGGATATATTCTGCATGATGAACATGCAGATGACCTGCCAATTGAGATTATCACAACCGATGCATCTGAGCATGGGGCAAATGCAGCCTTTGGAGGCGGATATTCGCGTGATGTAGCGCTGGGAACGAAGAGTGTGAGAAGGAGTCAGGGCATCGGAGAGGCTTCCGGAAATCAGAATGGAGAAAGTGAGGCGAAGGCAGGAATTTCTGAAAAAAATGGCTGGGATCGTCGAAGTGCGTCTGGCTGGACGATCCGGGAAAATTTAGCGGCTTTTCTGGGGGAGAGTCCTGCATTTCCAGGGTCGTTAAAAATGCGTGTTTTGCCGCAGAGAGTGGTTCTGTTTACGGCATTGGATGCAGCGCTTCTGGGGAAAGGGACACCGTCGGAGGCGGAGATAGGAGAAAAACCGCAAGATACAGGAAGCAAAGCGGGGAGAAATAGGAGTAAGACAAGTGAAAACAAACAGGACATAAATGAAAAAGGCAGAAAATTGACACAAGAGAAGAAGGAAGCAACTGCCTCGGAGATGAAAGTCTCTATTTCGGAGCGTCTGGTAAATCGCGTCCAGAAAGGGTTTGTGTTTATTGATGAAGCGGATGATGATTTAGAAGAAGCAGAAAAAGCGGAACGTGAAAGTATTCGGCGATATATGGCAACCTGCTGTAACATCAAGACCTTCTTTCTTGGCTGCCGCTATCATTCTTACGCTGTCCTCTGTTGAAACATGGCATATATGAAGCTTGGCACCCGTATTCTTAGCAAGGAGTAAATCTCTTGCCACCATAATATCTTCTACAGAATTCATAATTCCGTAAAATCCAAGTTCTCTTGCTTTATTGCCGGCATTCATAACTCCCCTTGCTGCAAGATCCTTATCTTCACAATGTGCAAATACCGGTATTCCTACTTCTGCCGCAAGCCTCATAGCCTGTCTTGCTACTCTAGCATTCATAACAGACTTCCCATCCTCGCTTACTGCTACAGCTCCTTCCTCATAAAGCCTCTCATAATCAGTTATATACTCTCCGTCCTGACCTGCTGTCATAGCTGCTATAGGAAGAATATTAATATCTGTTACTTCTTCTGACTTATTCTTTATGTATTCAACCATCTCAACGCTGTCAATTGCAGGCTTAGTATTAGGCATTGGACACACTGTTGTAAATCCACCTCTTGCCGCAGCTCTTGCACCAGTTCTTATTGTTTCCTTATGTTCAAAGCCTGGTTCTCTGAAATGTACATGTAAATCCACAAGTCCTGGCATAACCATACAGCCCTTAGCATCAATAACTGTATCTGCTGCCTTGTCAATATCCTTTGCCACTTCTGCTATAACCCCATCTTCAACAAGAATATCCCTAATGTCATCAGTGTTACTTGCAGGGTCAATAACTCTTCCGTTCTTAATCAACATTCTCATATATTAATCCTCCCCTTAAAATTTAATCTTTCAAACTCGTAAGCAGGTTCAGGTTTACCATAATAGTATCCCTGTATGAAGTCAACACCCAGCTCTCTTAATATATCTAACTGGCTCTTATCCTCAACACCTTCTACAACTATCTTAGTTCCTATAGTAGCAGACAATTCAACTATAAGCTTAATGAATGCCTGTGCATACTCATCTTCCGTTATATCATCAATAAATGTCTTGTCAACTTTAATAATATCAAAAGGAAGCTGTTTAATGTAGTTAAGTGATGAATATCCTGTACCGAAATCATCAAGAGCTATCTTTGGTCCTAATTCTCTTATGCCATTAATTATATTAAGAACCCTGTCCATATCATTAATAGCAAAGCTCTCTGTAATCTCCAACACGATATTCCTAGGATTAACTCCTGTCTTCTTAAGCACTTTAGCTACTGTATCTACTATATCTTTCTGAAGAAGCTGGACAACCGACAGATTAACATTGATATGGAAATCCGGCATACCATGTTCATTCCAGTATCTGCACTGTCTGCAAGCTTCCTCAAGAACATAATCACCAATTGAAGTTATAAGTCCAAGATATTCAGCAAGCGGAATGAAATCACCCGGACCCATAAATCCAAGCGACTTACTGTCCCATCTTACCAGTGCTTCGCACGATGCACATTCCTCTGTGTTAATATCAACTACAGGCTGGTAGAATACAACGAATTCATCAATTCCTGTCGCAACAGCCTGCCGCATATTATTTTCAATATCAAGGCGTCTTACAGAATTCTGTTTGTTGCACACATCATAAAAAGAATATCCATTCTTACCATTCTTCTTAGACTCATACATTGCTATATCAGCCATTCTGATAATCTCGTGTACATCTTTGCTGTCATCTGGAAATACCGCAATACCCATACTCATAGTACAGAAATATTCTGTCTCCATAAGATACCACGGTTTGTTAAATATCTCTTTAACCTTATTGGCAATTCTCTCTAATTCAAGGAACATATCAGGCATTACTATGGCAACAAATTCGTCACCACCCATTCTGTAACATCTGCCTCTAAGACCTACTATACTCTGAAGTCCTGCCGCAATCTGCTGTAAAAGAATATCTCCATACTGGTGTCCAAGACCATCATTAATGTGCTTGAAATCATCAAGGTCGATAAACAAAACCGCCCCCTTAACACCATCTCTTACAGCTTCGTTAATTATAGTCTTTAAGTCTGACTCACACTTCATACGATTATAAAGACCGGTAAGGAAATCGTTATGTGCCTGAAATTCAATCTTCTGCTGATTCTTTTTCTTCTGTGTTATATCAGAGGCTGTACATACAATTACCTCACTTGCATCTATCCATATAAGCTTGGTAAATCTTACTTCAAACCACAGACCTGACTCAGCATTATACTTCTCCACAGGTCTTATGTATTCTCTTGTATAATCAGAAAAATCATAATATCCATCAATATTATTGCCCTCAGCATTATTAATATATTCTTCAAGTGTCTTCTCTACATCTTCTTCTGCCGGTACAAGAATATCCTGCATACATTCTTTTATTGTATCTTTAATCTCCTTCGACTCAGCCGCCACCTTATTCTCAAACAGAATATTGCCTGTAGCAGTATCACATACAATAATACCTGAACCTATGTTATTAAGAATATCCTTTAAGACTTCATATGATGAGAGCAGTGAATTATTAGTTACTCTCATCTGGGCAATACTCTGAATAATACCTGTAACATCATATATAAAATGCATATTGTCCTCATTATCGGACCATAGCTTTATATTGTTCTTATCATATATGACAAAATGCATAGCATCTATGTCATTAATCCTAATAGGAACGCTTATGCTGTTCTCACCATTCAGTGCCATAACATCGCATTTCTTAGCTTCCTCTATACATTCACCCTCAGATGCAATTACTGTCCATTCATCATCTGAACCCTTCTGAAGCAATGCAATACAATCAGCATTAATGTATGCTATAGTCTTATGTAATATTAGTTCTACTGTATGCTGAAATGTATCTCTTGACTCAAGGCTTTCTATCAACTCTGACAACACTTCAAACTTCTTATTAGTCTCTCCCAAAACTCCTGCCTCCAGAATGTTTTACATAGACTAATTATATAATATTTATACCAGTTTGGGAACTGTTTTTATATATTTTTTAAATTACATACGAAATGAAATGCAATTTTTAATTGTTTTATTAAACTATGCGTGATATTATGAATATTATGTTTTTATGCAGATTTTATAAACTCATTCTGCAAGTGTTTTCCAACTGGTGTATGCAGAACACTTAATTAAAATATTGCAGCACATTACTATGTAAGAACAGGAGAATTTATGGATAATATTTACAAATATAATACTACCCTGAAAGCTTCAGGCAATGATTACAAAAAGATTGTATTCTGGAACAGATTTTTAAGAAACCCTGTCGAACTTATACTTTCGTGGGTTCCTGCCGTTATCTCAATAATTATGCTTGCCTCTGGCAGATACAACACATTTTTATTAATTATATATGCAATATGCTGGTTCTATCCTATATACATATTTGCATTCCAGTTCAAATCAAGCGTTAATTACCACTTGAAGCACAGAGATTCATCAGAAGATGCTCCCTGCACAATAACATTAATGGATAACGCGATACTTGCTGATATCCCAGACCATAATTTAATATATACTTACGAATGGGAACAATTCACAACTGTATATTTCAAATATGGATATTATATGTTGTTTAATGGGAAGCAAATGGTTGTAATGCTTAATAGTAATGATATGCCTGAGAATATCAAGAAGAATGTGGGCGGATTTATTATGGAGCATGTAGATAGAAATAAGTGCAGGATAGTGTACTAGGCTCATACGGACGTTGTGTAGTTTTACTATATTACCGCTGGGCACGCTCTCGCTGCTTGTAGCCGTAGCGGACACGTAAGCGGCTAAAATACAGCCGCTAAATGCCGACGGCTGCAAAAGCACCCAGCTTGCAATATAGTAAAGCTACACAACTGAGTATGGCAGAATGTAAAATGTAATTAGCGAAATTATGCGAATACTAAATAATTATCGTAAAATGTTTATGTTAAAATATTTTAAAAATGTGCTTACCAAATAAAGGGAGATATCGACACGGATTAAATATGTTTAATTATGAGGAAACAGGCAGACTTTAACATCTAAACTTCGTTAAAGTCTGCCTGTTTTTTAGTTGCGGTTTTTATCAACACATTTTGTCCTATAAGTCCCATTTTGGTATATAAGTCTAAGTCTATAAGCAAAAAAGAGCTTTCCTTTAATTGGAAAGCTCTTTTAATAGCTATTTCATAATTTTTTGTTTTATCTTGCCAACCAGCCGCCGTCTACTGCCAGGGTAAAGCCGTTGACGTAGTCTGAGGCTTTAGATGCAAGGTATATTACTGCACCTTCCATATCTTGTGGTGTGCCCCATCTGCCTGCTGGAATTCTGTCAAGAATAGCTTCGCTTCTGTCGGCATCATCTCTTAACTGTGCTGTGTTATTAGTTGCCATATATCCTGGCGCAATTCCATTTACATTAATGTTATACTTTGCCCATTCATTGGCTAACGCTCTTGTTAAGCCTATAATTGCACTCTTGCTTGCTGTGTATGACGGAACTCTTATTCCACCCTGATATGAAAGCATTGAGCATACATTAATTATCTTTCCGCCTTCTCCCTGCTTCATAAGCTGCTTAGCAAATGCCTGACTTAAGAAGAATACCATTTTCTGATTAACCTGAATTACCGAATCCCAATTCTCCTCTGTGAATTCAATTGCATCCTGTCTTTTAATAATTCCCGCATTATTAACAAGAATATCCACTCTGCCATATGTATCAATTGCTGCTTTCATAACTACATCTATTGAAGCCATATCTGAAAGGTCAGCTATAACCTCTGCGAACGCACCACCATCTGCTTCTATCTTATTCTTAGTATCTTCGCAGGAACGTCTTGCAACGCCAAGAACCTTAGCTCCTGCCTGAGCTAAAGCTACTGCCATTCCCTGTCCTAGACCTGTGTTAGCACCTGTGACAACTGCTACTTTTCCGTCAAGTTTAAACAAATCTAATATCATAGTATTCCCTCATTTCTGCACACGCCATTTTAATTAAATCCAATAAGTTTATTCATTACTTTATAACCAGTCTTAGATATTCCTCTGCCGACTTTGCCCGGAAGATTAACTGTATTGCCAAGTATGCTGTATCTTAACTCTTTATAGAGCTTGGAATCTGAATCCTTAACATATTTCCAAAGTTCCTTTTTCTTAACAAGGTTCTCATCTGTGCCTGATATAATCAGAAATATTGATGATACTTCCATCATAATTCTAAGATATGTCACCATATACTTTCTGCATCTTTCATTGACAGGCTTATTGCCAAGATATGAATCTATAAGACGTCTTGTAACTCTTAACTGCTGGTCAATTCTTGAAATCATAACTGTTTCATTAACTGACTGGTCTTCCCTTCCAATAAAATATCTGTAGAAATTAACATTCATATAGTACATTTTCTGAACAACCGGCAATGGCTCAAATACAAATATATTATCTACATAAAATGTATGCTCAGGAAGCTTCAGACCGAATTCCTTTATAAGCTGTGTTCTGTATATTACTGAGTGCATAAGAATATACTGGTCTACCTTGAAATGTCCCATCTCATTCCATCCAAACATTCTGTCAACTGGAAGTGCATTCTCATAGTGAATGACTTTCTTTCTCTTAGCACCAACCTTTTCATATACATAATTCGCAATAAGCATATCTGGGAGGTCATCTTCCTCAACAAAGCTCTTAAGCTTAGTTAATATCTTCTTATAGCTTTTAACATCAACCCAGTCATCGCTGTCTACAACCTTAAAGAACATCCCTGTGGCATTGGCAAGACCTGTATTAACAGCCTGTCCATGTCCACCATTCTCCTGATGTACAGCCTTGACTATGTTAGGATATTTTGCTTCATATTCCTTGGCAATCTTTAATGTATCATCTTTTGTTGAACCATCATCAACAATTATTATCTCTACATCGTCACCACCTGCAAGGCATGATTTGATACATTTTTCCATATATGCTGCTGAATTATAACATGGAATTGCAAATGATAATAACTTCATATAATATCTCCAATCTCTACATTCTGTCAGGACACTGTATACCTAATAAATCAATACAAGTTTCAAGTATCTCTTTAGTAAGTGTGATTAATGCAATATAGCTTTCCTGCTGTTTCTTATCCTCTTCTGCAAGAATCTTTGTGTTATGATAAAATCCGTTAAATGAGTTAGAAACCTCATATATATACTGGCATATCTTGTGAGGTGCATTATCCTTGTATGCTCCATCTATAACATCTGAGAACTTAATAAGTGCAAGTGATAAAGCCTTCTCTGACTGTTCTTTTGAAGGCAGTATTGTAAGATTACCAACACTTACGCCTGTTTCCTTATTCTTTGCAAGAATAGACTTTATTCTTACTATTGTATACAAAATATAAGGACTAATATTTTGTATGCATTGAATAATTGTATGATGGGACATTTAGTGAAAGACCGGATATCGGATGATATACGGAAGGAGATTGATTGCCGTGATTCATGGATTAGTCCGGAGCTGGTATCCGTGTGGGAAATAAAAGATGGGTATTTGAAAGGGAGGAACGGTGAGTTGAACGCTACAATTCAACAGGCTGACGGTTTGGTAGGTGACAATTATTTTGATAGTAACATGAAAGAGGTAATGGACGATTTTTACAAGATGTTGAATTATTACGAAGATGATAGCAACGAGGATTAAGGAGGAATTTCCTGAACATGAGATAAGGTATTTCAACCAAAAAAGCATATATGTTTCCGATTATTGTCTTCTTGGATTATGTTTTTGGAGTTGAAATATTGCGAGTTTAAAAATGCGGTAAAGAATTCTAATAAGGCAATAGATCAAGTTTTGAAGACATATCGTTACTATAAAGACAAAGGTGTGGTGGGGAACAAACATTTGGCTTATCTGCTGTTTTCATTGCCCAAACAGGATAATACGCCATTTAAGAATTTTAAATTGAC
>OKRY01001351.1_pt1 | contig 19952 bp, 20 predicted proteins | sample 1601121 | NCBI WGS metagenome assembly OKRY01 (sample SAMEA3541546, study PRJEB24748) | human gut metagenome | biome: human gut; feature: human-associated habitat; material: faeces | place: China | collected 2012
GATATAGGTGAGATAATTTCTTGCAACAAGGAAGATAGAGAATATTTCAAAAGTTTTATTAATAATTATTTGCAAGATAGCGGTTATAAGTTAGATAGTATAGATTATTTTCTAGATTATGTTGGTATGGATTTAAATAATATGAAGACAGAATTAGATAAACTATTTATGTATAAGTTAGAAGACAAGGTTATACATAATGAAGATATAAAGAATATTTGTCTTAGAAATTATCAAGATGATATCTTTACTTTAACGGATGCTATAATTGCAAAAGATACTACTAAGGCTTTGGAATTTACGAATATGTTTCTTAATAATGGTTATGAAGAGATGCAACTTATATTTTTATTTGCTAGTCAATTTCGCTTTTTGTTTCAAGTCAAAAGATTAGCTAATAAGAATAAAAATTATAAAGAAATTGCTCAAATATTAGAAGTTAATCCTTATAGAGTTAAATTTAGTTTAGCTAAAGTAGCTAGATATACTGAAGATATGATTTTAGATGAATTAGAAAAATTAGCTAAAATGGATACTTTGATAAAAAGTGGAAAAATGAATAAGCATTTAGCCTTAGAAATGTATATTTTAGGAAATAGTTTGTAATTTTATAGAAGGAGAAAAAAATGAAAAAGAATAATAATTTAATTAAAGTATTAATGGGGGTTATAATTTTAATTCTTGGTTGTTTGTGTGTGCTATTTGCAACTGGGATAGTCTCTATAAATAGTTTCAATACTAAGAATTCTATTAGTAATAAAGAAAAAAACAATTTAAATAATAACGAAAAAAACAATTTAAATAATAAAGAAAAAAACAGCTCTGATAGTGAGAAAACCGAAAACATAGTTGAAAAAAATACTACCGCTAATAATGATAATACAAAATATAATTCTGTAGGAGTAGATAATGATACTTTTTCCCAAAAAATTGGAGACTCTAATTTAGGATTTATTAAGATGATGACAATAGATAATAATGGTACGAGTTTATTTATTGGATTGACTGTTAGTGGTAAGGTTATGGTAGATTATGATAAAGAAATTTCTAATGTAAGTAATGTAAGTGATATTGTAACTTTTAGTGATAGTGATGGACCTGGTGTTGATGATAGCACTACTTTATATATTTTAGATAGTGATGGTTATTTATACTCTTATACTACTAAAAATTATAATGCTGGTATTTTGAAGGCTGATAAGTTAGAAAAATATAGTAATGTAAAGAAAATATTTACTTATTCTACTAGAAGTAAAAATACGGGAGGCTGTGATAAATTAATTATTGATAGTAATAATGATTATATAGAATTAAAGTCTTTTTGTGCATAATATTATTTAATTCTTTTTTTCTGTAACCCAATAAGGTTGACAGTTGGTAATGATTATGCTATATTAGTACAAGAAAAGCGAAGGAGGTAGAATTTTATGGCAGTAAAGATTAGACTTAAAAGAATGGGTGCAAAAAAAGCACCATTTTATAGAATTATTGTAGCAGATGCTAGAAGTCCTAGAGATGGAAGATTTATTGATACTTTAGGAACATATAATCCTTTAACTAATCCAGCAGAAATTAAAGTTAAAGAAGAAGAAACTTTAAATTGGCTTACTAAAGGAGCACAACCTACTGATACTGTAAAAAATATTTTAAGTAAAGCTGGTATTATGGAAAAATATCATAATATGCGTCAAGGAAAAAAGTAAAATGGATTTAGTTGTATTAACTGAAACTATTATCAAAAAAATTGTAAGTAATAGCGATTCAGTGTCAGTAAAAGAATTTGAATCCACAGATGATAATAATACTGTTCAAATAGAAGTATTAGTGTCTAAAGAAGATTTAGGCAAAGTAATTGGCAAAAATGGACACACTATTAATTCTATAAGGACATTAGTTCAAGCTTCAGCAACCTTAAATGGTGGAAGAAGAGTAAAAATAAATGTTGATTCTTATTAAGACGAGGATTATTCTTGTCTTTTTTATTTTATCTAAATAATCATAGAAATATTATATATTTTAGTTAATTTAAAGTCTTAAAATAATATATTAAAAACTTTTAGTGATTATTTCTAACTTTTACTATAAAAATATTTTTGTTTCTTAATAATTAATGTTAGCAATTATCATTGACAATTGCTAAATAGAGTGTTATATTATAAATAGTTAATGAATATTAACAAATGAAGGGATGATAAATATATGGCAAAAAAGCAATTTAAAGCAGAATCAAAAAAATTATTGGATTTAATGATAAATTCAATTTATACTAATAAAGAAATATTCTTAAGAGAATTAATTTCTAATGCAAGTGATGCAATTGATAAATTATATTACCAATCATTAACAAATGATAAAATAAAAATTAATAAAGATGAATTAAAAATCACTATCGAACTAGATAAAAAGAAAAGAAAAATAGTAATTAGTGATAATGGATGTGGTATGACTAAGGATGAATTAGAAAATAACCTTGGAGTTATTGCTAAAAGTGGTTCATTATCATTTAAAGAAGAAAATAAGAGTGAAGATATAGATATTATAGGACAATTTGGAGTTGGATTTTATTCAGCATTTATGGTTGCCAAAAAAATTAAAGTAGAAAGTAAGAGCATAGATTCAAGTGAAGCATATGAGTGGAAGAGTGAAGGTGCCGATGGATATACTATAAAAGAATGCGATAAAAAGACCGTTGGAACTACTATCACACTAAAATTAAAAGATGATACAGATGACGAAAAATATTCTGAATATCTTGATGATTATAAAATTAAGAGCATAGTAAAAAAATATTCTGATTATATTAGATATCCAATTGTTATGGATGTAGAAAAATCAAGATTAAAAGAAGGCTCAAAAGATGAATATGAAAAATATACAGAAACAGAAACAATTAATAGTATGATTCCTATATGGAAGAAAAATAAAAATGAAATAACAGAAGATGAATATAATTCATTTTATACAGATAAATTTTATGACTATGATAAACCAATTAAAACAATTCATACTAAGGTAGAAGGAAATTGCAACTACAATGCACTTTTGTATATTCCAAGTCATTTGCCTTATGATTTCTATACTAAAGAATTTGAAAAAGGACTATCACTTTATTCAAACGGTGTATTAATTATGGATAAATGTGCTGATTTACTACCAGATCATTTTAGTTTTGTAAAAGGATTAGTTGATACAGAAGATTTATCTTTAAATATCTCAAGAGAAATGCTTCAACAAAATACTAAATTAAAACTAATAGCAAAATCAATTGAAAAGAAAATCAAAAAAGAATTAGAAAATATGCTAAAAAATGATCGAGAAACATACGATAATTTCTTCAAAACATTTGGTATGCAGTTAAAATTTGGAATTTATTCTGAATATGGACTTCATAAAGATGAATTGAAAGATTTAATTATGTTCTATTCATCTACTGAAAAAAAATTAGTAACTTTAGAAGAATATACTTCAAGAATGAAAGAGGGTCAAGAGAACATTTATTATGCTTGTGGTGAAACAATAGATAAAATTAATATGCTTCCACAAGTAGAAAAAGTAAAGGATAAAGGTTATAACATTCTTTACTTAACAGAATATGTTGATGAATTTGCTATTAAATCGTTAATGGAATATGATGGTAAAAAATTCGTTAATGTTTCTGAAGAAAACTTAGATTTAGATACTGAAGAAGAAAAAGAAGAAATTAAGAAAATAAATGATGAAAACAAAGAAATGTTAAATTCAATGAAAGAAATTATCGGTAGTGATGTTTCAGATGTTAGATTTACACATAGACTTAAAAATCATCCAGTATGTTTAGTAAGTGAAGGACCTGTTTCAATAGAAATGCAAAAGGTACTTAATGCTATGCCTACTGATCAAAGTATTAATGCAAAAATAATACTTGAAATTAATTCTTCACATAAGATAGCAGATAAATTAAAAGAATTATATAAAAGTGATAAAGAAAAATTTAACGAATATACTAAAATTCTTTATTCACAAAGTAGATTAATTGAAGGACTTTCAATAGAAAATCCAACAGAAATTAGTAATTTAATATGTGACTTATTATCAAAATAGAATAAAAAATATAGATTAGGTACATAATAAATAAGAAAGGAATGATGAATATGTTACCAAGCAGAATATTTTTTGATAGTTTATTAGATGATTATGAGGATAGTAGATTTAAAAAATCTATGAAATGTGATATTTTTGAAAAGGATGGAAACTATAATGTAGTTATGGATATTCCAGGATTTAAAAAGGAAGATATCAATATTGAATGTGATAATGGAGTAATTAAAATTTCTTGTGAAAAGAAAGAAGAAGAAAATGAAGAAGATGACAAGAAATATATAAGAAAAGAAAGAGTATATGAAAAATGTGAAAGATCATTTAACTTTGGAGATATCAAAGAAGATGAAATTGAAGCAGAATTTACAGATGGTACTTTAAAACTTGTTATTCCAAAACAAGAAAAAGTTGATACTAAAAAGAGTATTGAAATAAAATAATGGTAAACTTTAAAAGGTTTACCTTTTTTGTTATAATAAACACAGGTGGTTATAATGAATTTATATAGTATTTTAATGAGTGATGATGTTATTTTAGAAATTAATAATAATTTAGAATATATTTTAAATATAATACCGGAAATTAAACCTATGATAGGGTTTGATCATAAACATCCACATCATCATCTAGACGTATTTAATCATACATTATATGCGCTTTCCTTATCTAAAAAAGATTTTTCTATTAGAATGGCTCTTTTATTTCATGATATAAGTAAGCCATATTGCTATGTTGAAAAGGGTGGAATAAGGCATTATCCTAATCATCCTATTTATTCAGAAAAAATAACAAGAATTGTTTTAGAAAGATTAGGATATGATAAAGAATTTACTGAAGAAGTATGTTATTTAGTAAAAAATCATGATTATCCAATAAGAGAGAAAGAAGTAAAAGAAAATCCTTCTTTGCTTAAAAAAAGACTTGAAGTACAAAGATGTGATGCTCTTGCACATAATCCAGAAAAGTTAGAAAAAAGAAAGAAATATTTAGAAAAAACTAAAAAATATTTCGAAATGTGATATAATTTTATCTATGGATAGGGTGAAGTAAAAATGATTAGTATTATTATTCCAGTATATAATGTAGAAAAATTTGTTAGACAATGTTTAGATAGTATACTTTCACAAAGTTATAAAAATTATGAAGTAATATTAATAGATGATAAATCAAAAGATAGTAGTCTTGATATAATTAGAGAATATGAAAAAAAATATTCTAATTTTTTTGTTATAGAAAATGAAAAAAATTCAGGACCAGGTGCATCAAGAAATAAAGGTATTGATAAAGCAAAAGGTGAATACATTATGTTTATTGACTCTGATGATTATATTGAACCAAATACTTTGGAAGATGCATTTAGTGCCGCTAAAAAATATGATGCTGATGTAGTTAGATATGATTTTAGTAGAAGTATATCAAATATAGAATATGCAGATAGAAAATTATATCCAAAGTTAAAAGAAAAAACTATAGAAGTAGATATAAATAAAGGAGACTATTTTCTTTTAGAAACTGCGGGTCCTTGTAATAAATTATTTAAAAGAAGTTTAATAGGTGATTCAAGATTCCCAATAGGAATATACTTTGAAGATTTACCATTTATTATTTCAAATATACTAAAGGCTAAAAAGATAGTTTATTTAAATGAAGTACTTTATAGATATAGATTTAATCCTAAAAGTATTATGGGAATGAATTTATTTGGAAGTGCTAAAATATTAGATATATTGTCTTCCTGTGAAAAATTAGATGAGTATACAAAAGGTTTAAAATTTGATAAAGAAAAATATGAATCATTAAAACTTATGAATAGTATTTATATATTTAATGATATTATGCTGTGGAAAAATTTAAATTTAAAAGTTAAAAAAAAACTTTTAAGTTATTTATTTAGAGTACTTGAACTTACATATGGCGATATATATAATAATATTGCTTTTAAAGAAGTTATGAAAAGAGATAGTTTCTTTAGAAGAAGAATAAAATTTATGAAAAGATTTATATTAAAAAGAAAATATATGAATTCTAATTCAAAAGAAGAACTTATTAATAAGGCAAGAGAAATAATTAAAACAATATAGGAGGTAAAAATGGGATTATTAATTACACTTATTTTAGGACTTTTTATTCTTATTGGTGTACTTTTAGTTAAAATACCTAAGAATACAAAATTAATAGAAAATTTATCTATTTCAGTAGCACTTGGATGTATGATTTCACTTGCTGTTTCTGATTTATTTCCTGAAATATATGAGACTTTTTCTAATAAGATTTATTTAATAATTATATTTGTAGTTATTGGTGTTCTTATATTAAAATTACTTGATATATTTATACCAGAACATGATCATGAACATGGTTTATCACATGAATGTACAGAAGAAAATTTACTTCATATTGGTATTGTATCAACTATAGCAATCGTTCTTCATAATATAATTGAAGGTATGGCTGTTTACAGCATAACAACAGAATCAGTCAAGGTAGGACTTTTAATGGCACTTGGTGTTGGACTTCATAATATTCCTATGGGAATGGTTATATATTCAACATTAAAAAAAGAAGCTAAGAAAAAAAGAATATTAATGATTTTTTTATCTACAATATCTACATTTATTGGTGGTCTTTTAATGACTCTAATAAGTTCATTAATCAGTGATTTTGTAATAGGAATATTACTTTGTTTAACACTCGGAATGATAATTTATATAGTATTTTTTGAATTACTTCCACATGTATTACATAGTAAAAATAAAATATTATCTATTATAGGAATTTTAATTGGTATACTAATAATAGTAATTAGTTCTATGTTTGAATAAAACTGCTTTTAAAGTAGTTTTTTTGTTTTACTTTTAATGTTATAGATGATATAATTAATATATATAAAATGGTGGGATGATATAATGGTAAAAAAAGATTATTTAAATGAAATTAATGTGCAAATTGAAAAATGTAATGATTTATCACAAAGAGTATTAATGTATAGACTATATACTGAGTATTTAAAAAATTTAAATAAAGATACTACTGAACAAACAGATAAGAAATTATTTATTAAATTATTATCTTCATATAGTAATATAACAAAGAAAGTTGTTTCAAAAGATTATTTAGATAATGGTAAAAATTATGAAAAAGTTTATAACAGAATATCAAATGATTATTTGTTGTTAAAGAGTTATTTTTCAAATTTTGAGTTAAAAGATAAAGATCAAACGAAGGAAACAATAGATTTAATAACAGAAATGGAATGCTTGCTTAAATTAAAAGTTTCTTTTCCTGAATCCCTTGAAAGATGTTTAAATAAAGAAATAGAAAAGAATGAAGAAAAAAGTAAAAAAGAAAATAGTAAAAGGATGAGTTAGTGATGAATGAATATTTAGATAAAATTAGACAAGAAATAGAAAAAAATAAATCTGATATAATAACAGAATTAGATAGTTTTGATGTTTCTGTATTAGGTAATATAAATTCAAATATTTCAACTGCAAGCAATATAATTAATCAATTATCAAATGATAATGAAATTGATTTTTCTATAATTTCTTCAATTCTTGGTTCAATGCCACAATATAGACTTGGTGAGATGGTTGTTGGCAATCCAGAAACATATCAAAAAATCTATGAAATGCTTAAAGATATGAGGAGAGATAATGAAGAAACTTCTGGATTTTTTGACGATGATATAGAGAAATATTCCAAAGTATTTACAAATTTAGTAGATGAAATAAAACATTTTATTGCTAATAAAAGAAATGAATATAATGAGATTACTTCTCAAAAAAGAGAACTTACTGAAAAGTTAAAAAAAATAAGAAATATTGGTATTATTATTGATAAGTATTCACATGAACAAGTTATTTTGTCTGATGAAATTCAAAAATTATATACATATTTGATAAATGAAAATGAGCAGTTAAATTTAGATGAAAAATTTGATTTTTATAGAACTTTTTCTCAAATAAATACTGAAAGAATTTCAGCAAGATTAAATGAAAGAGTAACAGAAAATGTAGAAGAGCAAGCACACGCACCAGCAGAAGAAACTATCAATGAAGATTTTCAAATGGTTCAACTTGAAAATCAAATAGAACAAATTAATAATGCTGATAATCAGGATATAGTAGAAGATAATAATGAAAATAACGAAAATAGTGAACAAACTATATCTGAAGATAGATTGTTACAACTTATTGGAGATGAAAATCTTGCTTTATATAAAAAAGCAAAACAATTAATTAAACAGTATAAGAGTCAGATGGAAAATATTGAAATTACAAGTTTGATTCCTATAAATAATAGTGAAGAACGTAAAAGAGTATATGAAGTTTATATTTATGAAGATTTTGATCAAGCAAAAAAATGTATTTTTGATGATATAAAAAATCAAATTCTTCTTGAAATAAATAAAGATTTAGACGATGGTATTTTTAGTGAAGAATCATTTGAAGAATTAAAATTTGCATATAATGAATTTGAAAAAGTTGTTAATCTGGAACAAGAAAAAATAGCAAAGAAAAAATTAAAAGAGAAAAAAGAACAAACTAATTATATGGATATTCTTGCAGAGTTACAAATGGAAGATGCAATTGGTCTATGTAATAAAGTAGAAACTTTATTAACTGAATGTAGTATTAGAACAAAAAATGAAACATCATTTAGAAATGCAATTAGTCAATATTCTATAAACCTAAATGCATCATTTGATGAATTTGTTGATGCTTTAAAAGATTATTATTTTGAAAAAGATGATGACGAATTAAAAGAAATATTGTTTGATATAGCATTTCCAAATCTAAAACAAACATATAATGAGTTTTTAGGTGTTTATGATATGTATACAGTAGAAAATAATAAAATTAGTAATAGCAATCTTGATGATGAATATTTAACTAGTGCATTAGACTTTTATGATAGATATAACAATACAAATCAAATATTGCTTGTAAGTGATAATTCAGGAATTTCTTATATCGAGGATGATATCAATAATTCAAGAGAGATAACAAAAAAATCGCAAGCATTTAGTAATGCGGTTCATAAACTTGGATTGTTTGCTGATAATGATGAATATGAAATTGAAAAAAGTCATCCCGTAAAAACATCATTTGTTTCAGAAGCAATAAAAAAGGAATTTCAAATTAGAAGTTGTTCCTGTGGGTCTGACTTAAGAATCTTTTATAGTAAGTTTTCAACTAAATTAAATGAAATATTTCCAGAAAAATATGACAAAATTCCATCCATAATTTATATATATGAAATTGCTTATGGATCAACTGATGGAGAAAAGAAAAATGGAATTAATCAAATATCATACAAAAGATGTTATGATCAAAAAGAAAAATTAAGAAATATAAGAAAATTATTTAATACAGATATAAGTAATTGTACAGAGGAGGAAAAACAAAGTATAAGAAAACAAATTCAAGATAGCATTAGAGAACAAAATATAAAATTAGGACATTTAATTGTAGAAGAAGCAAATATAAAAGAAAAAGAAAATGAAAAAGGAACTGGGGGTGTAGAATAATGACAAGTATTGAAAAATTTACTAATAAAATTGAACAAATTATACTAGAATTAAATAATAAAATAGCATATTTAAATAATTTGTTAAGTGAAGAAATATTATTAGATGATACAGTTTGGAATTTGAATGAAGAAAAAGCGAATGATATTATTTCAAAAATTGGTGATAAATTAACTGATATAGAAACTAAATGTATAATTGTATTTTCTAAGTATGCAAAAGAAGAAAAGCAAATTAAAAAAGCAACAAATGGATTAAGTGAAGTACAAAGGAGTATATTTGGTTCAGTTTTTGATAAATTAAATGCATATAATCTTGAAAAGAATAATGAAAATGTTGAAAAAGTTAAAATGAAAATAGATAAATACAAGTCATTATTATCAAAATTCAATAGAAATGATATACTTCTTATTGATGAATTTGATTTAATAGAGGAAATATTAAGAAAAGATGAATTTACTACACTTGAAAAAATAGAAATATATAATGAAATAAATAAAATTAATGGAAAAATATATGATTTAATGAATCAAAATAATGATGAAGAAGAAAATGTTTTATCAGAAGATGATTTAGAAGTTACAAATTTACAATCTGATGAATTAAATTCATTCCTTATAGAAAACGAAATTAAATGTTTTGATGATGTTATATATGAAAGAAGAGAATCACCAAGATATTCACAATTATTATTGTTATATAATAAGTTAAGCAAGTATGGTAAATATGATAAGATGCAATCACTTATAGATTTTATAAAATCAAAAAATTTGGAGTTTGTATTTAATAATCCAGAGATATTAACAAATACATTATTATATAGTTCAGTTGAATTATTACAAAATATGATTAATGTTTCAGAGGAAAATGGAATGGATTGGAGAGATGCACTATTAAGATGTCCAGCATATTTTTATCCATCTGTTCGTATGAATAAAAAATCTGATAAAAATTCTACTCCAGGAGAAAACAACTCTTCAATAACAGGTGGTTTAAGTAATTATGAAAATAATGTAAAATTTTTAAATTCAAAAAATATTAAGTGTTCTGATGTACTTTCAGACTGTGTAACTTTCTTTTCATTCAAAGCAAGTAATAATAAAAAGAATTATGAATTCTTACAAAAATATTTAATACCATTAAAAGACCAATATGGAAGAACTAAAAAAGGATTTAGTGCACTTAAATATTTTGGAATTTTTGATAATTTAGATATTGGTATTGAATGTGGATGTTATGAATACTATAAGGATAATATAACAGTTTTGATTGATGGCAGAAGTAATATGTATAGAATTAAGTTAGCAGAAAAGCAAAATTATAGTGCTTCGGATTTCTTTTCTGAAGTAAATATGAAAAATAATTCAGGAGTAAAAAAAGTTTTAAGACGTAGCGCATTAAAAAGAGAAGATTTTGGAAAAGATCAAGATGAAACATTTAATCAATATAGTGCAGTTACAATTGATGATTATATCGATTCTGATACTGTTGAATTATATGATAAAATATTAAAGAGTAACGAAAATATTAATATAACTGATATATCAGAAAAAGATTATTATATACAAAAATTAGATAATGTTTACATGAAAAATGATTTAATATATGATTTTGGTGGAGTAATTATATCAAGATTAAAAGTTTTAAGATTTTATCAAACTTTAATATCTTCTCCTGAAATAGAACCATCATATGATGTACTTTTATATGTAATAACAAAACTTAGTATGCTAGATGAAGAAGAAATGAATATCATAATTTCATCTTTGAAAAGTTTAAAAATAGATGAGAATATTTCTAATGAAAATAGGAGGATTTTACAATGATTCAAGACATTGAACTTATTGGAGTAGGAAAAAATTTAATTGAAAAACTAATGAAAAATTTAGAATATGATGAAGTATTGTGTTTAGCATGTAATCATGAAAATGTAAAAAAAATAATTGATTTCTTTAAAAATATTGGAATTCGAAATATTGATGAATTATTATTAAATAGATATTACATATTTCTAAAAGATAGTGATAATATAATAAGTGCATTTAATAACATTGATTTAGTTAATACTGTTTTAAAGATTAATGATAGTTATGAATATATAGATGAAATAATATAAAAAAATTACTTCAATTTACGAAGTAATTTTTTATTTACCAAAATATCCATTTAAAATTTCTTTGTTTTCAGTAACAGTTATAAATGCACTTGGATCTAATGTAGTTATCATCTTCTTAAAATCTTTTAATTTTCTATTATCAATTTGTGCATAAATCATATAGTTAGTATCTTCTCTGTGAACACCTTTACATTCAACAACAGATGCTGCAAAATCAGAATGTTTTAATGCAGATAAAACTTTGTTCTTTGTATTTTTAGTTATTACTTGAACACTTACAGTTCCTTTAATAACTATCTTAGAAAGACCACTTCCTAAGAAAGTACCAGCAGCGTAACCACCACTATATGCAAGTGCTATCCAAATACTTTGTAAATTTGTATTTAATGCTTCTCTAACAACTAAGAACCAAATAAGTACATCAATAAATCCGACTATAGTTGCTAAACTTCTTTTTCCTTTAAATAAATACATTGTTTGTAATGTAGATAAAGATACATCTACCATTCTTCCTAAAAATACTTTAATACATAAAAATAATAATTCCATATTTTACACTCCTTTTACTATATTAATTTTACAGATAATAACTATTATTGTAAAGAAAAAGATTTAAAATTAATCTAAATCTTCAGTATATTCTGTACAACTAATGTAAACAGTATCATTATTTTCATCTGTACATCCTTTTAAACAAATTTCTGTATTTCCGTTATCATTGTCAGTACAATCGCAAGAAGTACAAGTAATTGTTTTATTTCCTCCGTCTTCACATTCTGTGCATGTAACTACAATATTATCATTTTCATCATATTTACATTCACATTTCTTACAAACTATTTTCTTTTTAATGTCATTATTTTTACATGTCATATTTCTTTTCTCCTTTTACAGTTTTATTATGGCTAACTATGTAAAAAATATACTAAATATGATAAAATTAATTTAAAGAAGGCGGTATTATGTTAAGAATAAAAGATATATGTATTGATTTAGATGGAACAGTCACATGTGGTCAAATTTTTAGATATGAAAAAGAAGTAGATAATTCATATACAATTATTTTAAGTGATAGAGTAATAAATATAAAAAAAGATAAAAATGATTTAGTTATAACATCAAATAAAGAAAAAGATTTAGAAAATGTTATTAGGAATTATTTTGATTTAAATAGAAGTTACGATGAAATGGATAAAGAAATATTAAAAAGTGACAATACCTTAGAGGATATGGTTAAAGGTTGTGCTGGATACAAAATAATAAATCAACCAAATTTTGAATGCGCTATAAGTTATATTTTGTCCGCAAATAATGGTGTCCCTCAAATTAGAAACTCATTAAATTTAATATCAGAAAAATATGGAGAAAAAATTATTTTTAATGAAAGAGAATATTACTTATTTCCAAGTGTCCAGAAACTTAAAAATGTTTTACCAGAAGATTATAGAAATTTAAAAACTGGATTTAGAGATAAGTATTTATATGAATTTGTTCAAAAAGTAAATAATAAAGAATTTGATTTAAAAAAGATAAATGATATGAATTCATCTAGTGCGATGGACTATTTAATGACTAATAAAGGAATAGGAGAAAAAGTTGCGTCATGTATTTTACTTTTTTCTTACTATAGACTTGATGTATTTCCAATAGATACTTGGGTTAAAAAATTTATGAAAGAAAAATATAATATTGAGGGAGTTAATAATATTAGAAAATTTACTGAAGAAAAGTTTGGTAAATATTCAGGACTTGTTATTCAATATATGTTTCATTACAAAAGAAATAAAGAGCTTTAATTTGCTCTTTTCTTTTTTCTTATTAAAATTATTGATATAATCAAAAGTAATAAAACTGGAATACTATATAGATAAATAAAATATTCTTTTACTACATGATATTCTATTGTAGTATTCATAAATAACCTTGGAGATATAAATAATGAAACAAATATAATAATATAATAAATTAATTTTTTTGTTTTTAGTGTTTTAATATTTAAATGCTTTAAATAATTTTTTATAAAATAAAGATTTATAACTGAACCAATGTATAATGAAAATAACCACTGTGAAGATAATAAATTTTCAACATGCTCAATAAAGTCAAAATAACTAATCTTTTTCAAGAGAGAAAATTCAGGGTAATAAAATAATTTTGCATAGTCAATACCAAATATACTTATTATAAAAGTTGTAACTAAGAAAAGTTCTAAAAATCCAATAATGTAAAAACATATGAAACTTTTATTTAACTTTTTAGGTTCATTAATAGTATTTTTTGGTACAAGTAAAAGAAGAGAAAAAGGAGTAATAAAGTAAGACATAATTATAAATGAACTAGATATTATTTCATTAAAACTATTTGTAAATAATGGTTTAAAATTACTAAAATCAAGGTAATTAACAAGACCAAAAATAGATGCTAAAAACTCTATAATTGCTAAAACAAAACATATTAAAGATACTTTAGCAATTGTTTTAATATCTTTACTAACAATATAAATTACAGGGATTAAAAATAAAAGCATAATTAAAAACTTAGGAGTTTGATCTAAGAATTTATTTTGTATATAAATAGATAAATTCCATAATGAAAACATAAAATAAATAGTTACTAAAGAAGATAAAACGAAATTAATTACTTTACCAAACTTACCAAATAATTTTTCATTTTTTTCAAATACAGTTAAATCTTTTTCATAGTCCATAACATATATAATCATACCTAAAAATATAAAACCTATTAAAAAAGCAATAATTATAGATATCCAAGAATTTTGTTCACTAATACTAAGGATTCTTGTAAGTCCAATTCCTAAAAATATTTCTTGTGATAAGAAAAAGAGTAGACTTGCAAAACCCTTATATCCAATTTTCTTATTCATAATTATTTTCTCCTTTTATTGAATTTCTTATTTCTCCTTTTCTTACTAAATTAACTTTTACATTATATTTAACACTATAATCTTCATTTTTATATTTTGGATAATCTAGATATATAAGTCTTTCAAGTCCTAAAAATTTTCCTTTTGTTTCTTTTTGTTTATCTAAAGATTTTTTTATATATCTCTTAATCTTTTTTTCAGTATCTTTTTCTAATTCCTTTATTACCTTTTCATCAGTTAAATCTTTTTTACAATTGTATTCTGTTATAATTGCTTCAGAATTAATATTAAAATTAATAATGTATTTATTATCTTTTTTTGCAGTATTACTTTTAGTTTTATTTTTTAAAATCAAAATAGAAGCATAATTATTTTCATCATCACATTTAACTGGTATAATCATTTTTTGAATTTGGTTCCTTAAAAAATTATAACCAATTATTTCTTCATTTTTTAAATAAGTCTCAAGTTTTCCTTTATTTGTTACTGCTAAATCTTCAATTACTATTTTTGAAATAGGATTTGTAGTTGTTATATTATTTATAGTAGTACCTTTTTTTTCTTTTTTGTCAATTTTAAGTACTGGTACAACAGGATCAATACCTTTTTTTAGATATAGTGATATGAATTCATCTAGTTTAGTTGCGTATGTAAGACCACTTGTTTTATCTGCAATTTTTAAACTAAGTTTAACATATTCTGCAGGTATCGATTCTGTTGTTGTTAAAACTTTTAATACATCACTTGCTTTATCTTCTTTTACAATTGTTATAATAAATTCATTTCTAACTTCGGTTATTCTATTAAATATATCAAGTATATTATCAATACCTTCTTTTGCAACCTCTTCAGATAAAACGATTTTGCTTAAATGATTACCATATAATTTTCTAGGAGATTTTAAAGTTATATTTCTAAGTGCTTCATGTACTGTATCTCCTTCCTTTGTATATACAGTAATTTGACTATCTTCACTATCTTCACTTTCCTTTGAATTCATTATTTGAGCACTTACAATGTATTTATCATTTTTATTATCTTTATCAATTCCTATTGAACTTACTATTGCCATATCATTTATTTCTTTATAGTTATAACATCCAGAAGATATTAATAAAATAAATAAAGTTATTATAATTAATACAAATTTTTTCATAAATTATCTCCTTTCAGTATTTTTAGTTAAAACAGAATTTCTTTTATTTAGTTTAAATTTTTTAGTTAAAATAATACCATTTTTTTGTATATTAGATTTTAAAATACCATCTACAGTTACATAATCAAATCCATATGAGTCCATACTTGATATTTTTACAAGGAATAATAAAAGTGCGATAAAGAATCCATAAAGTCCTGCAAAGGCAGATAAAAGAATGAATATTAGTTTCCAAACTCTAATAGCGTTAACAAGGTCATTATCATTAAATAAGAAAGATGTTACTGATGAGACTGCAATTATTATAATCATAATAGGTGATATTAGACCTGCTTCTACAGCGGCTTGCCCTAAAACTAATGCACCAACTATTGACATTGATGTACCAACCACAAAAGGTATTCTTGTATCAGATTCTTTTAATATTTCAAATATAAGAAACATAATTAGTGCTTCAACAATGCTTGGAAAAGGAACTCCTTGTCTTTGAATAGAAAAATTAATTAATAAACTAGTAGGCAGTGTTTCTTGATTAAATGTAGTAAGTGCAAGATACATTCCAGGTATTGTTACGGATATTATAAATGCAATAACCCTAATTATTCTAGTAACAGATACATTCTTTGAATTTTGATAATAATCATCAATAGTATGAATCGTATCAGAAAAAAACATTGGTATAATGATTACTTGAGGTGAATTTTCAACCATAATTGCAATTCTTCCTTCCATAAGAAGAAAACTAGTTAAATCAGGCCTTTCTGTCATTATATTTGTAGGCATAATATTGTTTTTCTTACTCATCGCATCAATAATATAATTGCTGTTTGCAACATAATCTAAACTCATAGTTTTTAGTTTTTTTTCTATTTTATTAACTAAGTCTTTATTTACAATATCATCTAAATAAAATAAAGCAACTTTTGTTTTACTACTAGTACCAATTGTGTATTCATTAACTTTTAAATTTTTAGAGCGAATTCTTTTTCTAATAAGGCCTATATTACTTTGATAGTTTTCTGTAAAAGCATCTTTTGGACCTTTAATTACTTTTTCATTAGTCGCGGCAATTATACCGCTATCAAGTGATTCCTTTGTTTCAAAAGAAATAAATTTATTATCTATTGAAATAATTGAAAATCCTGAATAAAGATTATTGTATAATGTATTTTCATCATTTATTTCTAATAAATTACCAGAAGGTAACTTATTTTTTATATCATCTAATGACTTTATCTTATCATCATAAATAGGTTTTAAAATAAAATCATTAATGGTATTACTTTTACATAATGTTTCAAAATATATAATGTAAACGGTAGTATTACCATTTTTTAATTCTCTTATTTTTAAATCAGGATTATATTTTTTAAAATTTTTTAAATCTTCTATATTCATAAAAAAACTCCTTTTTTAGTTAGTTTAACCAAAATAAAAAAAAATATAGTATGAATTAATGTAAAATAAGCATCTACAATTAACAAAATGATTATTTTAATTTTTAATATGTGTTAAAATAATAGTAGTATTTTAGGTGGTGTTTTTATGGATTTAAATAAAATTGATAAAATTGTTTCTATGTATATAAAAGATAATAAAATGGCAATAAGAACTTTAGATACAGTCATTCCTATGTGTGAAAGAGTATTAACAGAAAAATTAGATGATTATGAGACAAATAAATGGTCAAGAAATTTTAGTGTAAACGATTCAATAAAAATAGTTTCATCATATATTAAAAGCATTGATGATAAAATGTTTCAAAGTTTTAATGAAGAAATTAAAAATGCTGAAATTTTACCTAGAGACCAATTTAAAGATGAATTAAAATATCCAGATTGTGTTGATGAAAATGGAATAGTTCATATTTATTATGAAAATACTCCTAAAGACATATTTATAATTTTTCATGAAATGCTTCATAAATTAAATGAAAACAAAGGAGTAGATAAAAATGGCAAAAAAATACTTACTGATACTAGAGATTATTTTGGTGAATCAGTATCAATACTTGGTGAAATGTTATTAGGAGAGTATTTAGTTGAAAGTGGCACAATTACTGAAAATGATTTTAATCTTAGAAAGCATCAAAGATTAAATGGCGAAAAGGAAGATGCTAGAAATGTATTAATTGAAAGTGAATTAATTAAATTAAAACTAAATAATCTTAATATAAATGAAGAAAATTTGTTAAAAGTAATTAAAAATGAAAGTGATCCTATAAAAAAATCAGTCTTCTTTGATGAGTTATCTGATAAAAAAAGAATAAAACAAGTTGAAAAAGAAAAAGATTTATCTTTAAATAAATCACAAAGATATGTTATAGCGCATGTTTTAGTTAGTGAAATGTTAAAACATGAAAATGTATTAGACTCATTTTTAAAGTTACATTATGAAGTAGGAAATGATAATTGTATAATAGATGATGTTGTTGAGAATTTATTAAGTAGTTATCCATCACTAGGAGGTAAAAATGCCTAGTCATAAAATTCATATGTATATTGCAAAAAAAGTAAATGAAAAATTAAAATTAGATTTAGATTCAATTATGTTAGGTAGTGTTTTACCAGATTTAACTATTAATAAAAATCATGCAAAATCTCATTATCAGTATGAGGGTACTTATGAAAGTGAACTTGCAAATCCAGATAAATTTATATATGAATATAAATCAAAATTAAATGATCCTATAATAATGGGATACCTAATTCATTTACTTACAGATAGATTTTATAATAATTATTTTTTTAGAAATCATTGTATATTTAATGATGATGGAATGCCATATATGGTAAAATTAAAAAATGGAAAGATGTGTGAAATTTCAAAAAAATATAAGCAAGGTGATTTTAGAAAATATGATAAATATTTATTAAGAAAACATTTAATACCAAAATTTAATGATATAAAGTGTGTAAATAATATACAAAACTTGAAGATAAGAGATTTTGATAGAGAGTTTTTAATTGACTATATAGAAAAATCGAATAAAGAAGTTGATAATTCAAAATTGTATAAAAGTAATTTGTTTTATAGAGTGATGAATGAAGAAGAATTAGATAATATTTCAAATGATTGTATTAATTATATATTAGATTATATTAGCAAAAATATATTATAATTTTATGAACTAAAAGAAGGATAATATAATGATGAATATTATTTTAAGAAAAAAAATAAGTATAGAAATTTTAAATTATTAGTATTATGGAGGTAACGCATGAACTTGGATTTTGAAATAGATAATATAAGATTTAATGCAAGAGCATCAGCAATTATATATAATAAAGATAAAACAAAAGTTTTGTTATTTAAAATAGTTGATAGAGATTATTTTATGCTTCCAGGTGGAAGAATAGAAATTTATGAAGATAGTTTAAATGCGATAAAAAGAGAAATAAAAGAAGAAACAGGATTTGATTTAGAATTTGAACTTTGTTCTATTCAAGAAAATTTTTTAGAAAAAGACAATAAAAAAATTATGCAATACTGTTTTTGTTATAAATCTATATATAATAAAGATATTAATCAAGAAAGTTTTATTTGTAAAGATAATAAGGGTCAAATATTTTATTGGGTTAATATAAATGATTTACAAAATTATAAGTTATTACCTAATTCAGCATATGAACTTATGAAAAATTCCAAGAATATCAAGCATATTATAGAAAAATAAAGTCATGTTTAAATTACGTTATAAAAAGGTATATAATTAAAAGGAAGAAGGAAGAGGATGAAAACGAATAACTTTGAATTAGTTGAGTTTAATTTAAGTGATAAAGAACACTTAATTTTTCTTGAAAACATGATTAAATCTGATGGTAGTGAATTAATTAGCGGGGATATAAAAAGATTTGTAGAGAGAAATATTGAGTTAAAAATGAAAGATAATATAACTAATTGTTATATTATAAAATATAATAATGAATTAATAGGATTATCATTTTTAAATTATCATCCAGAAGAAAAAAGAGATAACAAATTACTAAAAGAAGAAATAGAAATAGGGCTTGGAATATTACCTGAATTTAGAGGTAAGCATTTAGGTTCACAGTTTGAAAAAGAATTTAGTGAATATTTATTAAATAAATATCCACAATTTGATGAAGTTGTCGCAAGAATAGAAAATACTAATTTAAACTCTATAAATGCTGTAAAAAAGGCAGGATTTGAACATATAAAAGAT
>OKRY01001359.1_pt1 | contig 19899 bp, 19 predicted proteins | sample 1601121 | NCBI WGS metagenome assembly OKRY01 (sample SAMEA3541546, study PRJEB24748) | human gut metagenome | biome: human gut; feature: human-associated habitat; material: faeces | place: China | collected 2012
AATACCGACCTCCAAAGTTAGATTTTTTAGGTCTAACTTTTGGGGGTCGGGTCATAAATTGCACCGAGTATGCGTTTTTGAATTATTGATATTTAAAGTTCTTCTCTGACTTTTTTACCGTTTCGTTTTACAATATATGCCTTACTGCCGACAACAACACAATCTGAAGGGACATCTTTAACGATTGTTGCTCCTGCACCGATTATGACATTGTCACCGATAGTAACATTTCCGAGAACTTTTGCACCTGTCATTATTTTAACATTGTTTCCGATTTTTGGTCTGCCTTTTTCTGTGTGACCAACCGTAACTTGCTGATTTATCCAACAATTACTTCCCATAGATTCAACCCCTACAATTGTAGAAAATCCATGTTGTATAAATAAGCCGGGTCCCACATTTTTACTGGTTAAGTACAGCGAATCCAAGGGTTTGCAAAAAATTTTCAAAAAATATTTTATATTTCCAAGACGCAGATAAAATACATTTCTGAATTCCTTAAAGTGACACATCATATAGAAAAATAAGTATGTATAACTGCAATTGTTTTTCTTAGGATAAAGTCTTCTCCAACTTTCAAGATCTTTGCATAAAACATCGTGTTTTTCACAGAGTTTAAATACAAAGAAATGCGGAAGAAGAAAAATTGAGCGTAAGGCAAATAATAATTTCATAAATCCTCCTGAGGGACAATAATCAATTAAGCTTGGATGCTTTGTTTTTTAGGCTATAAAACTTCAGTTTTATTCTTCTTTTGATTTTCTTTATTCTGATTTTGTTGTAATATTTTTTAAATGTCTTTTCAAAACCGTTTTTATAATAAAAATCCCAGAAATCTTCTCGACTGTCAGGTTTTGCGGTTGGGCGGGACAGATTAGGGTTAGACTTTATTGAAGCGTTAAGGTCACATTCTACACAATGAATATTGTCGATTACTTTGTTGAGAATACGAGATCCTTTTTCGGAATTTACTAACAATAAAGAAACTCCTTTGTTGTCATTGAAATTTTCAACTACACGGTCGATTCCCCAAAAGTCAGCAAGGGTGAGATCGGCGGGTCTTTCAAGGTTTGAATATTTACAATTGTAGCAGGATGGACGCTCAATATCGTTTTCGTAGAATAGATATGTGTAGCCGTTAAGGATATGCTTATTGCCATCAATCCAAATCGCTTCCTTGTGGGTATTCCAGCCTATAGTTTTATCACGAAAATCTGCCTTGGTTACTTTTCCGCAAAACTTTTTTTCACAATGTTTGAGGTACTCTTTCCATATAATAGGAGAGGGAACTCCGTGACAGGCAATGTCACATGTATAGAGTTTTGAGGTGTCGCATTTACCAAGGTATCTTTTAAGTCCGGCAACTTGACAGGCTGTTCCGGAAAACATGACATACATATCGTTATTTAAATCATTTTTGACAGATTTAAATGTGTCTTTCATATCGCTCTGGACATATTTTGATCCCTTAAACTTATCTCTGACATAATGATCCGTTGCTCTTATGTGGCTGACTGAGAAATCATCCTGAAACGCAGCACCGTAAACAGATCCTTTTTTATTAAGAATATAATCGGATAAGGCTACAAATGCAGCACCGCTACGGCTTGTAAAGCGAGTATTAAAGTCTTTATGCTTGATTGCATATGCTGTCTTTGAATGGTTCTTTTCATAACCGTTCTGAAATGCGCATATTTTTTGGCAGGCGCCACATTCAATACAGAGTGAGCCATCAATTTGTGGGTAGAGAAAACCTTCTGAATCAGGCTTCATAGCTATAGCGCCTTTAGGACATATCTGTTTACAGGCTGAACATCCGCAGCATTCACTTTTTGAAGGAAAAATTTGCATATTTATTCCCCTTTAATTATATCTTTAAGGTAATCAAGCGAGAGTTTGCGCTCTGCTTGAAGTATGTTATCGACTTTATTCCAGTCAATATCTGTTGTAACGGCTTCCCCGTCTTTAATTTCTCGGTTTATGCCTATTGTCTGAAGAAGATTTTTTGCACGGTGATTAAATCCTTTTGCTGTTTCATATTCAACAAACATATTTTTGTGAAAAATTACAGAAAAGGCAGTTCCGTGAAATGAATTGGTTACCGTATAATCTGCGTTTGCAAAATAACCAAGAAATTCTTCAACTGTTGGGGAAGATACATAGGTAAAATTTTTACGCTTTTTTTGTGGATTATCTGTTATATAAACAACAGGAATTTCGGTCTTTTTTGAAAGTTTTTCCGCAAAATCTATCAGTGATTTTACAGGTTTTACATTAAATACAAGAATATATGGCTTATCAATTTTTTTTACAGAAATCTTTTGCCATTCATCTTTTTTTAGAAGAAGTGTAGGGTCAATATGACACACACCGTTCTTATCGGTTATCTTCTTTACAATATTTAACGCGCTTTTTTCACGAACCGAAAAAGACTGAAAATTTTCAAGTAAAGGTCTGAGCTGCATTGCCTTTACATCGCTTATATCTGCAACACCAAAACTTGCTGCATAACTGTATTTTTGGTTATCGTCTGCAAAGCTCAGAAAATAGATGGAATCAGGATTTATTCCTTCCTTACCGGGCCCCCAAACCTGATCGCTTCCGCTGATGAAAGCATCATAAAGATTTTTGCATTCTGATATATCCGAATTACTATAGGTTTTATCGCTGATTTTAAGATAATTGTTGTAGAAGCTTGAAAACTGTTCAATTTTTTTAGCTCTCTTGCGATACATAACAAGGGATTTCAAAATTGACTTAACAGGATCAGTTTTGCTAAACTGAAACGGTTTGTAGCCATTGTCGATATTTTCACATTTATAATCTACGATTTCACAGTCACTTCCAAGCTGTTCAAGGGTGTGTTGAAGTGCATACGCCTGGAGAACAGCGCCGTAATTTTTGGCACGATGAAAAGTAATTATTCCAATTTTTTTCATATCCGTTAAATCTCCTTATGAATGCTTGTACAGCAGGTAACCGATAGGGCTTGTTAGGAGAACGAGCAATCTGCGGGGCTTAGTCTTGAGCATAGTCAATATTTCACTAAGTTTGTAGCCGTTTGCAAGTCCATCACGGGTTATTGCCACGATGTGTTCAAGGTAACGCTTTCGATTGTATTTTCTGTAATCCCAACAGTCATTTATATAATGCAGATGCATGACAAATTTTTCTTTTGATGCCTTTTTTCTGTTGACATTTGTAACAGCATTTTCCTGATCTTGGATATAGTATCTCAATGCTTTGCTTAAATATCTGCATATATATTTTCTTCCGACATTATGCCAGATAACATTTTCCGGGTAGAAGTGATAGCCTTCGACAACAGGAAATGGAAATTCACGCATAATATCGGTTCTAATCATACCCCATAATTCTCCTGTAATATTGAGTTTAAAACGCAAATCAAGGTCATTGCTGTCAATATACGGAACATTCATTTGTGTTCCGTTAATTTTACCATCCTTATCATATGTACGGCAGGATATACCGTAATATTTTTTTTGCTCCTGTTTAGGAATTTTATTCCATTCATTTACAAATGTTTCAAGGGCGTCATTTGTACAGGTATCATCAGAGTCAAGCGTAATGAAAAAGTTTCCTCTGCACATTTTTACAGCATTGTTTGTGGCTATATGCTTGCCTTGATTTTTTTGATAAACATAAATAATGTCAAAAAAATTATTTTCTTTCAGAAATCCGTCAACAACATCCTTTGTATTATCTTCACTGCCGTCATCTATAATTATCCATTCAAAGCTTTTATAGGTTTGTTTTTTCAAACATTCAAAAACTCTTGGAAGAGTTTTTGCACGATTATATGATGGGGTAAATACAGTTATTTCAACATTACTCATAATTAACTCCATTTCATTTTTTTGTAAGCTTATTTTTGAGCTTGCAAAGTTCCGCTTTATTAAATAACAACGGCAGGGACAAGGCATATGCAAGGATTCCGCATATAGCACATATGAATATAAATGAACTCCAACCGGTTACTGTAATTAAATTGCTGATAATTGAGAATAATACCAATATAATGATAAATCCAACACAATCTCGGATTACTGTCGGGAAAAATATTGAAAGTTTTTGCTTTAGTATGTATGCAGAATATGCAGGGGTAAAGATGAGTGCACGCAGTCCCATAAGAACGGAACTCGTTCCTGCTACAAAATATACGCCATAGTCGGTGAGGTTACAGGCTGCAATTGCAACTATAACGCTGACAATGCCAACTGTAAGGTTTACAAATACAGGTAATCTAAGTTTATTACATACGGTGTTTATCATCATAAGCGACTGAGTTTGACTGGAACAAAGAAATGTAATACAAGTCAACACCGACATAAACTGAATCATTGTAATCTCCTCCGGTGACTTTGTCGGTTGCCATAATATGTAGAACTGTCTGCCAAAGGCAATAAAACCGGCAATGGGAGTCGAGAGTATAAAGCTTACAATTTTGGTACTGAATTTCGCCTCGATAATTAGCTCCGGTATTTTTTTCTTTGCATAAAGAATTGTATAATGAGGAGTAAATACTGAACCTAAAATTACAGTTAGGTTGCCGATACTGTTCGGTACGGTTTTTGCGATAGAGAGAAGTCCCATCAGTGCCGTTCCAAGGGTTAGGTTGCATATCAAAAGATCAAGACCGCTTAGAAGCACTTGACAAAGTTGTGAAAGTGAAAGCCAAATGCCGGACGCAAGAAGTGTTTTAACTATTTTAATGTCAAATTTTCTAATATCAGCCTTTACTTCCGGGAGTACCTTCTTTTTAACAGTAATATTTGCCAGCAAAAGAAAAATACCGCTTCCAAAACTTGCAAGGGTAACAAAGTAAAGCTGTGCAGGGAAAATTGCAAATAAAAGTACTATGAGTGCAACTTTTATAAGGTTGGATATAATATCTCGTATAGAATTTATATCAATTCTGTTTTTTACAAAGGCTGCTGTTGTGAAAATAGCAGTAACTGTGCTGACAACAAATGTGAGAAAAGCAAAAGCAAAGGTTATTTTTACGCCGGATACAAGATTTGAAGGTATGTTAAGCACAGTGTCAAGAAAACAAACAAAAATTGACGACAGAATCAACATTACTGCAGCGAGGAACAAATCAGCAACGAGAACCGAACTGAATATTTTTGATGATTTCTCAACATCGCCCTTATGGTATGCAATCGAAATAAATCTGCCTGAAATTGAATTCAAAGCGGTCGTAACGATGGTAGCATACTGTACAAAGTTATTAGCAAGACCGATAAAACCATAGGCATCACTGCCGACCTCTTTTACAAGATACGGTGTCAGAAAAAAGTTAATTCCAACAGTAACTGCAAATGAAACGATACTTGCAATTATGTTTATCGACATTTGTTTTCCGACGGATTTTGGCATTAAACGGTCACCTCTGAAGATTCGTTCTGTATCAGTTCCTTTATTTTGTTTATATATTCCTTTGATTTATTTCTTTCCTTTAAAAGTACATTGTCAACCCTTTCCCAATTAACCGCACCGTTTATATTTGGAAAAACATCATTTGTTATCTCGCGATTATTGATTCCAAGATTGTTAAGAAGTTCTTCGGCACGGATGTTTCTGCCACCGATATGTTGCAATTCAACTGCAAAATTCTTTTTATAGATTACCGAAAAGGCAGTGCCGTGAAATGAATTTGTGCAAATATATTCTGCGTTTTTTATTAAACCTACAAATTCAGTGGCATTCACCGGATCGAGGTACTCTATACCGTCAATCTTATGGAGTCTCTCTTTTTGCAGGTAGTAGATTTTGCATCCGGTTTTTTTAGAAAGTTCAAGAGCGTAGCTGATAAGTCTAATTGGCTTTCTTACGCTGAACAGAAAAATATACGGTTCTTTTGGTACAGGACATCTGCTTATTTTATCCCAATCATCTTCAGTAAGCAACAACGAGGGATCAATACTGATTTCAGCTTTTCTGTTGATAAGATTTTCAATAATATCTGCTCCGCTTTTTTCACGAACTGAAAAGAGCTGAAATTGTGATAACAACTCTTTATATGTACGTTCCTTATCAGCAGGAAGCTTATCAACTGCAAAGCTTGCCGCATAGGAGTATTTTTGCTTTGGCTTTGCAAAATCAAGTAAATATACAGTATCAAAGCCAACACAGATGGGACTCCACACCTGATCGCTCCCTGCAATAAATGCTGCATATTCATTGGAGGCTTCCCCAATGTTTTTGGCATCAAAAGGACGACTGAGGTTTAAAAATTCGTTTCTGAATGTAACGGACTTTTTTCTGTCAATTCCTACTTGACGCATAGTGATGAGTGAACGGATAAATGACTTCAACTTATGATGCTTGCCTACGCGAATAGGTCTTATGTTTCTTGTATACATAAAATGACATGTGTAGTCAATTACATCATTTTCTATGCCGTTTTTTTCCAAAAACTGCTGAAGGGCATAGGCTTGAAGTTTTGCTCCGTAGTTAAGTGCCTGATGAAAAGTTACAATACCGATCTTTTTCATAAATGTCGCCTTTCAGATTCTTTGTTTATCACTATGTCAATATTGTGTTTCCTTGCAATATGAAGAACGGCTCCGATTGAGAAAAACCAGATAAACATAATCTGTCTTGAATATGTCGGATTACCCGTTACAGAGTAAGCTAAAATCATAATTTGTATATATAGCGAGAAATAGCAGATTCTTGCATCATCGCAGATATTTTTTACCCTTCTGATTGCGAGAATTGTGAGTACAACGGAAAGCACTGCAAACAGAAGAAAAAATATACTTCCGACTATTCCGAGCTCTACCGCAATCTGAAAGTAGCAATTGTGACCGTTGAAGTTCCATCTGACTCCGCCTACACGCAATCCGTTATCATATGCGAACTGATTGTATGAGCCGAATCCTGCGCCAAATACCGGGTACTTTTCACCCATCAGTAAAAAATATTTCCAAAGAGAATCTCTATTACCTAAGGCCATAATATTTTCTTCATCCATAAAACGGTCAAATATATTTGCAACCTTTGGAATAAACATTGAAAGAATAAACACGGCAGATAAGGCACTCAGCACTATTCCTCCTGTTTTAGCAAATTTTCCTTTGATGTTTGAGATGACCATAAATAATGCAAATGAAAGGACGGGAATAATGAAAAGGGTTCGTTTTCCGGTCAGCATAAGCGACACAATAAATACGAACAACATAAGAATATCAATTTTTTTCAGCTTTTGCGATGAAAAGTACTTAGAAAGTAAAAGAGCAATTCCTACATTCATAATGTATGCCGCTTCACCTTTTTCCCGTGCGAATCCGGAATACGCACCTATTGAAAGTTCATTTTGAATCGTTTGTGCTACCTGTGCCGAATGGTTTGGATTTACAATAAACCAAAAATATTTTAACATACAGTTGTTGATAACTGCACTTATCAAAATTGAAAAGGCAATAACCGAGCAAATAACATATATTATCGTAAATATTTTTTTATAATAGCTGCCCGGGAGATCAATGAACAGTAGTGTGAATGCACACAGGTACAGCAAAAATAAGTTTAATGTTGATGCGGGGTCATATGAGTATGCAATTGATATGCATATATATGACAACAGTATAAATGCCGTTCCGGAAACAGCATTAAATTGAAGTTTTATGTCAGTAAGGACGAATACCACAGCAAAAAGTATGCCGACAGTGTAAATTAACGGTAAACGCAATGTGTAAGGAAAAATTGTAGCACCGGTTACAGTTATAAAAGGGATGACAATAACAAGAAACATTTGCCATATATTTTTTAGTTTTAAATCTCTTATCTTAAAATTTTCCACGGAGTATCACCAATTAGTATTTGTCTAAGTATTTTATCATAAGAAAATACAATCTTTTACTTGTACAGAGTGTTTTGTATCTTATGTAGTCTTTTTTTGACAAATATTTTTTTGCAGTTGCTTTGTCAAAACTTTTAACATACTTAACGAGTTCGTTTCCTTGGCTGCTGAATTTTTTCAGCCCGTTTCTCATATACATAAGTTTGTATATTCTGAGAGTTGTAGAAAGTCTATTGCAAACAGCGTTTGCGTAAATTGACGGATGTTCTTTGCTTACAGTTTCAAGCATTTTGTCAGCAAGATAAATGCAGTCAAAATATTTTTCGGTAAATTCTGTTATGGAAGACGAACCTTCTCTGCGATAATAAGTGTATTTTGCAACGCTTTTGCTACTGAATGTGTTAGAATTGAGAGCAGCAAGGAAACAAAAATACTTGTCCTCGTTTGTTTTACAATTTTCGGGATATTCAACACCCTTGCAAACTTTTGCTTTGAATAATTTGGTGTAGGTACTCATACCGACATTTCCATTAAAGAGGTCGCAAAGAAAACTTTCGTTGTTGTTCCAGATTTTGGATTTACCCGTTGCGATGTTACGAATAGTGCCATCCTCAAATTCAAATCTTACTTCACAGATTGAAATATCTGCATTATCTTTGACAGCAATGTTCATTAGAAATTCGAACATATCAACATCGGGAATATCATCCCCGTCACAAAAGCCTATATAATCTCCTGTTGCTACTCTCATCCCTGCATTTCTTGCCGCAGAGACACCTTTGTTTTTTTGATGAATGACCTTAATCCGGTTATCTTTTTCGGCATAAAGGTCGCAGATTGCAGGGCTGTTGTCAACTGAACCGTCGTCAACAAGTATGATTTCAATATTACGGTATGTCTGATTTATCAGGCTCTTGATAGAGCTTTCAAGATACTGACCGATATTATAAACCGGTACAATTACAGATATTTTATTATCATACATATATAAACCTGCCTTATTTTATTTTAAGTTTTTTCAAAAATCTGAGTATTCCTGTTTTGTAGAAAAAGCCCCTAAATTTACCGAAAATTTTTCTGCTTATTTTAATAGGAATATATTTTTTTACGACTTGTTCAATATTATAGCCATTGTTAAGCATTTCAAAGTATTCTTTTCGGTTTTTGTGATATTTGGGATTTTCCATTGCCATATGGCCGTCATTTTCAAGTAAAAGTTTTGGATTGGCAGGATATACTATGAGATTGTGTTTTGCCTTTTCAAATAATTTTGCACCTTTGGTACTCTGAATAATGACTGCTGTATATCCTTTGTCATCATCGGCAAGTCCGTTTACATATCGCGTAATATTCCAACAGTCAAATACAGTCAGATCCGATACTCTTCCCGGCTCACGAAATTTACAGTCATAACATGATGGGCGTGAGCATATTCCCTTAAAAAAGCTCTTAAGCATATAGTCAGTATTGGTGTTTTCTATACTTTTTTTGCCGTTGGCAAATCTAAGAGTCAGATTTGCACTATGGTATCCGTAGGTTTTTTCGCGAAAGTTTGCATATGTAATTTCAGAACCGAATTTTTTTTCCATAAATTCCCTGTATTTTTCCCATACCAATGGAGATGGGACAGCTCTGCATACAAAGTCAATGGTGAAGAGGTTATCATATGGTTTTCTTAAGTAATTTTGAAGCCCTTCAACCTGACACGGAGTTCCCGTAAACATAACAAATTTTCCGTTGTCAAGTTGTTGCTTTACCTCGGTAAAGGTTGTACCCATATCACTTTGAACATATTTTGAACTTCTGAATTTTGAAAGTTCACTTTCTGTTTCAGCGTATGTATGTTTGACATAAAAGTTACCGTCAAATGCACCGCCAAATACGATTCCCCCGTTATTGATTATCTCTTTGCTGAAAGCGGTAACTGCACCGCCTGATGTACTGGAGCGGACAATTTCAGAATTTTTATTACGAACAACATATGCGGTATTTGGAAATACATTATGTGTTTTATTGAGTATAGGACAAACCTTTTCACAAAGGCGACAGTTAACACATTTAGTTTTATCGACAACCGGATATTTAAATCCCTCATTGTCTGTCTGCATTGATATGCACTTTTTATGGCACACAGACTCACATGCTGTACATCCGCAACAATGTTTTTTATTTGTTTCGTTTATATTTATCATTTTAATCTCCGTTTGAGAAACAACTGAGTGCATTGTCAAGAAATGCTTTGGACAGCATTCTGTGATTTTTAACTTTTTCGAGAACACAATCATAATCTATTGCATTTTCAACATCGTTTATATTACCGCTAAATCTTCTGTCGTTTAATCCGTATGTCTCACAAAAGCTGTCAATACGGGAGTTTTTGGAAGATACAGAATCGTTTGAATAGCGGTTGAATATAGAAAACTGTTTTTTGTACAGCATAGAAAACACTGAGCCATGGAAAGAATCGGTAAATATATACTTAGCATTTCTAATCAAATTGACAAATTCAGCCGGTCCGATGTCAAACGGTGTGTAATCACCAAAACCCCTGTCAGCCTTATTATAACTGTCCATATGCAATTCTGTGACGATTTTTAAATTTTTTTCTTTTGCAAACTTGGTTACTTCATCTCTGTATTCCTGACTTTTACCGAGAAAATATGCAAATATATACGGTTCATTGAAAAGATTCTTGTTTGGAATTTCTTCGAGCCATTCATCGGAATCAAGAAGAATTACAGGGTCACAGACGACGACGGCATCATTTATGCTGAGCTTGTCAACAATTACCTTTCCGCTGTTTTCTCTGACGCTTACATAATTAAGTCGGTCAAGAAAGTTTTTGTAAATTTTATGGTATCTTTGCTCAATCTGTGAAACACCGAAGCTTGTTGCATATGATATTTTTGTGCAGCTGTCGCCTGCAAACATAAGATTGTAAAAATTAGAGGTTATTCCGCTCGGAGACCAGAGTTGGTCGCTTCCAACCATAACGGCGGTGTATTTTTCAGATTGCTTCTTAAGTTCATCGTAACCGTAGTAAATAGGTGAAAGCTTTTTAAATCTGTTTTCCGAAAATTTATTAAACGCGTCATTTCTAACGGCATTCTGTTCCGCAAGCTGTGAATGAAGTTTAAGCATAAGCTTTTTTTGGAATGTTTCAATAATCCTGTCATTTATAAAAACGGGGTTAAAAAGACGCGGTATTGCTTTTATAAGAAGCAACGGTGTAATCTTTTTTTTATATCGGATTATTTCGTAATCAATGTTACGCTTTTTCAGTTCAACTGTTGTTGCATAGCTTTGAAGCTGGCTGCCGTAGTTTTTGTGGTTGTAGCAAGCGCAAAGGCCAAGTTTTTTCATGGTATCAGCCTTTCTTTTTGTGATTATTTATAATCTCATTATATTTTTGTGTGAGTTTCTGCGCATAGGTTACCGGAGAAAATTCGATTTTTGCTTTCTCAACGGCACAACTGCTCATTGCTTTGTATTCAGCATCAGAAAGCGAGCAGACTTTTTTAATTGAGTTTTTAAGGTCATCACTGTCAAACGGTGAGCAGATAAAGCCTGTTTTTCCGTCTTCTACAATTTCAGGAAGTCCGCCGTAATTTGTTACGATAACAGGTTTTCCCTGTGACATTGCTTCCATAATTGTATAGGGTCCGTTTTCGTACCACTCACTGGGAAGAATGACGCATTTCGCTTCTGCAACATACTTTTTAAGCTCGTCACCGGACTTGAAGCCTAATGCTTTGATTCTGTTTCCAAGGTTATGTGCTTTTATATATTCCTTGATTTCATCTTCAATAGGACCTGTGCCGAGAATGATGAGCGGAATATTGTTCTCGAGCTTCTCAACAGCCTTAACGAGCGTCAGCACACCCTTTTCCTCGGAAATTCTGCCAAAGTATAACAGATAACCGTTGTCGGGATTATTGTCGGAATAAACAGTATCGGTAGGCAGAAAGTTTTTTATATGGATAATTTCGCTGTGGATAATACCGGATTCTTCAAGCTTTTTTTTGTAAAAATATGACGGCGTGATGTACAAGTCTATGTCGTCATATATTTTCATTCGTTTATAGTTTGTTGCCTCAATAGCTGCAAGAGTACTTTTTGCAGTTGAACCTTTTACACATTTATTTTTTATGCAATTTGAATATCTGCCGTGCAGGCATTTTTCACACACATGGCCGTTTACAAGCATTTCGTGGTTGGGACATACACAGTTAAGGTCGTGAATTGTGAACACTATTGGTATGTTGTATTTTTTTATTGCTCGAACAATCGAAAGGGTGATGTGACGGTGAACAAGGTTGATATGAACAATATCAGGATGTTCTTGTTCAATGAGAGCAGAAATATTTTTTTTCGCCTCAAAAGAATAGAGAACGCGAAAACCTGCCTTTACCTTCTGAAGCGTGGAAATATTAGAATTAAAATCAACATTTGAAACAAAGTATTTTTCCTGTTCACATGGTTTGTTGTTAATGTCTGCCATTGAAAAGTAAATCACTTCGTGACCGAGCTTTGTGAGAAGGTCGGCAAGACCGAAATAGTAGGTTTCACTGCCGCCTTTTACATAGTGGTATTTATTAACAAGCAGAATTTTCATTATCAACCCCGCCTTTTTCCTTTAAGTGAGCGTACCATTGGGTACAACTTTGAGTGAACAAGTGAGATACCTGCAATCATCATTCTTTTCGGCATGGCATTGCACACACTCGTCATCATTTTTTTTGATTTCTTTCTGACATCGGGATATTGCGGAAAATCTTTCCACGGTGACATTGCTTTATATTTGAGATAATCCCCGACAAAAGGATGATTGTTATTTTCGTTCCACGGGCGTGTTCCCGAAAGGAAACACGAGGTGTAGTGAATTATATAAGGATCGGTTACCGCCTCAATGTATTCTTCTTCACTCAGATGATGCTCGGGACGACGCACCTTCATAAGATCTTTAAAATTAAAATCAAAGAAAACAGTCATAGCATCGTACTTGGTATGGACAACCTTTACAAGATTCTTTTTTGCAAGAACACCGTTAAGAACACCCTGATCAACATATGTAATGTCACCGTTATGGGCAATAATGAAGTGGAGAAAGTCTTTTTCTACATTCATCTCTCTCCAGCTTTTAAGGTCAATCAGCAAGACACCGTTATTTGTATAAGTGCTGTCGCACGGAAGATTCAGTTCGGTTTTATAACGGTCACTTCGGCAATCGTCAACTGCCGCAACAATCTTATCTTCCAGATCTGTTTCCCAAAATTCTCTCAAAGAGTGACGCACAACCGTGTCACAGTCAAGATAAATACAGCGGTCAAGATTATCAGGCAGTATCGTGCAGAGAAACAGTCTGAAAAATGTGCTGATGTTCCATCTTCCGACTTCTATATCAACACCTGACATTTTGTTAAGATCAGGGCGGGGAATAAAAACAATATTTCTGCCGAATTTGTCAACCATATTCTCAAATCTCTTTTTGTTTTCATCTGAGATATTGTTGTCAATCATATAAATGTTGATTTCATCGGCATCGGTATTATTGTGTAAGAGTGACATTATTGACACACCGGCAATAGGAGCATAGCTGTCGGAGCTCGAATATACTACGTTCATTTTACCCTCCGCAAAAAAATAGTCGTAACATAAAAATTACTTAAGATACTTATCCTCGTATTCCTTACAAGTCTGAAGATTTTTATCTTTGTCGGCAATAATAAGATTTTCAATACCGCCGATTTCATCAAACGGCCATTCAACCCCCAAATCCGGATCGTTGTACATAATGCCGTCATCATATTCGCCGTAGAATTTTTCACCGCATTTGTATGAAACAACAGACGGTTCAAGCACAAGATAGCCGTGTGCAAAATGTTCGGGAACATAGAGTTCATTCATATTTTCTTCGGAAAGGTAGAATCCCTGCCATTTTTTGAATGTAGGTGATTCGGGACGGAGGTCAACGATAACATCAAAAACCTTGCCCTTAATGCACCGTACCAGCTTTGCTTGTTCGTGAACTCTCTGAAAATGAAGCGCACGAATTACACCCTTGTGAGAAACCGTGTAGAAAACCTCGGCAAGATTGTGTTCAAGGCCGTTAGCCTCAAAAACTTCCTTTGAGTAGTCCTTTATAAATGCACCTCTGATATCGGTTGCACAGAACGGTTTGATGAGGTACGCACCCTCAAAGTCCGTATTGCAAAATTCAAATTTCTGTATCATTAAAATACACCTTACTTTAAAAAACTAATTAAGTGATTTAAGCCATTCCATTGTTTTTGAAACACCTTCGGCAAAAGAAACCGACGGCTTGAAATAACAGTCTGTTTCAATATCGGCTGTATCAAATGCCTCAAGCGGCATATTTACTCCCGTAAAAGGTACATCGCCGAAAATCGGCTTTGCTTCGGGGGCAAGCGTCTGTTGCATTTCAAGAATAAATTCTTTAAGAGGTCTTGCGTTTCCGCTGCCGATTGTATATTCCTTGTTAGGTTTACCGTGTTCTCCGATTGCCTCAAACGCTCTTGCAACATCGTCAATATAGATGAAGTCATAGTTCTGTGTTGCGGCGGTGAACTGCAACGGCTCATTTGCAATGATTTTGCGGATTGTAGAATTTACAAAACGGGGCGAAAGCTCACCGACGCCGTATGCGTTTGTGATAACTGCCCAACAAAGGTCAATTGAAAGGCTGTTTGCAATCGGCTTGCAAATTGCTCTTGCAATCAGCTTGCCTGCACCGTAAATGTACGGAAGTCCGGGCTTGCTTTCCTGAGTGTAAACAGCGGTGTAGGTTTCTTTTTCCATTATTGAACCGGCATTTACAAACTTTTTGCACTGCATTTTGTCGGCTGTTCTTAGAGCACGAGCGGTCCACAGGGCATTTTGCAACTGAACATTTTCATCGCATCTGAGCGATCCTGCCGAGCCTACCCATGCAAAGTGGTAGAAAACATCAATATCTCTGTCAGAAATCATGTCAGCCAAGGTTTCAATCTCATCGAGCTCGCAATACACAATTTCAATGTCGCTGAGATTCTTTATGTTATCAATGTTTTCGTTTTCATCCTTAACAACGGCAAACACCTTTATACCGTCGGCACAAAGTCTTTTGCAGACATTTGAACCGATAAAACCGTTTGAGCCTGTTACAATTGCCTTTTTCATAAGTAAACCTCTTTTTATATTTGCCGTATGATTATTTCAGAAATTCTTCAATCTGCCTATCCATACAGTCTCTTACATTGCCGTTTTCCATATAACAGCATGACCATTCGACCGTTTTTTTTACTGCATCATCAACATGCCAATGAGGTTTCCAGCCAAAAACAGTCTTGAGTTTTGAGCAGTCAAGCTTGAGAAAATTAGCCTCGTGGACTGCATTCTTTTCACTTTTGTCAATCCGGTTTATATTGCCGGCATATTGTACGAACAAGTCAACAAGTTCGCCTGTTGTTATGCAGTCGCACTCGTCAGGACCTACATTATAACAGTCGGCAAACTTAATGTCCCCGTACTGGGCTTTTGCAATCATAAGATATGCATAAAGCGGTTCGAGAACATGCTGATACGGTCTTGTGGAATGCGGATTGCGGACGATAATATCCTCGCCCTTTTCCAACGCCCTCACGCAGTCGGGAATAATTCTGTCATTTGCAAAATCTCCGCCGCCGATAACATTGCCTGCTCTCGCTGTGGAAATCGCCGTTCTTCCGTCGGCGAAGAAAGAATTTTTGTAGCTATGGGTTACAAGTTCCGAGCAGCTTTTGCTGTTTGAATACGGATCAAACCCGTCAAGCGGTTCGTTTTCACGATATCCCCATTGCCATTCCCTGTTTTCATAAACCTTGTCGGTTGTTACATTGAGAAACGATTTCACACAATCTGACTGCCGTACACACTCAAGAATGTTGACCGTTCCCATAACATTTGTTTCATATGTATATGCAGGCATTTTGTAGCTGTCACGCACAATCGGCTGAGCCGCAAGATGAAGTACAATCTCAGGCTGTGCCTCATCAAATGCCTTTTTAAGCGAATCAAAATCACGGATATCTCCGACAACCGACTTTACATCGCTCTCGATATTTGCAATCTCAAAAAGTGACGGTGAGGTTGGCGGATTAAGCGAATAACCCGTTACATCCGCACCGGCATTTGCAAGCAGTTTGCACAGCCAGCTGCCCTTGAATCCCGTGTGTCCCGTAACGAACACTTTTTTACCTTTATAAAAATCAAGCGTCATTATGACCACACTTTCCACGGAGCTTTGCATTCGTTCCATAGCTTTTCAAGTCTTTCCTTGTCACGCAATGTGTCCATACATTGCCAAAAACCGTTGTGCTTGAAGCACATAAGCTGACCTTCTCTTGCAAGCTGTTCCATCGGTTCACGCTCAAACATAACCGTATCGTCTTTTATATAATCCAAAACCTTCGGCTCAAGCGCCATAAAGCCAGCGTTAATCCAGCCTGAGTCAATATCGCTTTTTTCACGGAAAGCTCTGACTTCGTTGTTTTCGGCCAAATCAAGCACACCGAATCTGCTTTCGGGTTTTACGGCTGACATAGTTGCAAGCTTGCCGTGCTTTTTGTGAAAATCAAGCAGAGCGTTTATATCAACATCGGAAACACCGTCGCCATAGGTCATAAAAAACGGTTCGTCTCCGATAAAATTGCGAATCCTTTTAAGTCTGCCGCCCGTCATCGTGTCAAGACCTGTGTCAACAACAGTAACCTTCCATTTTTCGGCTCTTTTGTTATGTACAATAATCTTATCATCCTGAGTAAAATCAAAGGTGATGTCTGATGTATGAAGAAAATAGTCGGCAAACCATTCCTTGATTACATGCTGTTTGTAACCTGCACATATGATGAACTCATTCACACCGTAGTGGGTGTATAGCTTCATAATGTGCCACAAAATAGGCATTCCGCCGATTTCAATCATTGGTTTAGGTTTGAACTGGGATTCCTCGGAAATTCTTGTTCCGTATCCTCCTGCGAGTATAACTGCTTTCAAAACTCTGCCTCCTTAAACAGCGCCCTCACCCTTGAAAACAGAGGTGATAGTTTTGAGAATAATTTTCAGGTCAAAGCAGACAGAGCGGTTTTTGATATAGCAAATCTCCATTGCTCTTCTGCGTGTGTATGTAGTACAGCTTCTGCCGTTTGCCGCCCAGAAACCCGTAAGCCCCGGCTTAACGCTCAAAAGCATATCACGGTAGTTGCCGTAAATTTCAGTTTCAACCTCCATAACGGGTCTTGGTCCTACAATAGAGATGTCGCCTTTTAAAATATTGAAAAGCTGAGGCAACTCGTCAAGGCTTGTTCTTCTCATAAATTTGCCGACCTTTGTGACTCTGGGATCGTCTTCAAGCTTGAAGTTTCTTTCGTACTCAGCCTTCTGCTCGGGAGTAAACTGTTTGATAAGATCTTCGGCATTCGTTACCATACTTCTGAATTTATATATGTTTAAGGGCTTTCCGCCTTTTCCTACACGCCTATGAGCAAAAAATACAGGACCTTTGTCTGTTGTTTTGATAGCTACTGTAAGAATTAAAAAGACAGGCGACAATATAATCAGAGCGGCTGACGAGCATATGATGTCAAAAATCCGTTTAAAAAAATCATAAACGGGCTTTTGTTCAGTTGTATGTCCGCTGGATGGCGCACTTTTGTTTATGCTTTTTACGGATTCCATTTTCCCCTCCGTGGGCAGGACTAGCCTGTTAGTTTATGTTTGCAAAGGCGGTTTGGCATCAGTCATTTGTTGATGTCTTGTAATATCCGCCGTATCTTGAGTAATAGCCCTTGCCCTTACGGGTTTCGTGAGGCTTTACACGGTTAAGAATAACACCGAGAATTTTTGCGTTGGTTCTTTTGATAACTTCAACTGTTCTTGAAAGCTCGGGATATGTTGTTGAGTTACTTCTTGCAATAATAACAACACCGTCAGACGCCTTCATAATAGGCAGGGCGTCAATAACAACGCCGATTGGCGGAGTATCGAAAATAATGTAGTCGTAATTTTTTTCAAGAGTTTTGATAAGGTCAAACATGGATTCACTTGCAAGAAGCTCTGACGGGTTCGGCGGAATAGCACCGTATGTAATCGCTTTGAGATTCTCGATTTTTGTATCCTTTACAATGTCTTCAAGCGAACATTCCTCGTTGAGGTAGTTTGTAAGACCGGGAGTAGGTGTGATTTTCAAAGCTGTGTTAACTCTCGGACGGCGAAGGTCACATTCAACAACGATAACCCTTGTGCCAACCTGTTGAGCAAGAGCAGATGCAACATTGATTGAAGTTACGGTTTTGCCCTCACCTTTTGTTGAAGAAGTAAAGGCTACCTTTTTACAACCCTTTTTGAAAATTGAGTATGCGATGTTTGTTCTTGCTGTTTTGTATGATTCACGAACCTGAAAGCCAAGTGCCTCGGTGTCGATTGAACGGTCGATTTTAGTCTTTTTCATTGCAGTTTCACTCCTTTAACAATTAATAACCCGATTCGTAGTTACCGTACTTCTTTTCGGCTGCCTTCTGATTTGAAAAATATTCAAAGTCGGGAATAGCGGCAAGCAACGGAAGGTCAAGAACGGTTGTCATTTCATCATTGTACTTGATTTTAACATCAAGAAAGTCACGGACGAATGAAATGATGAGTGAAATAATGAGACCTGCGGCGAAAGCTATCATAACATTTCTCGAAACATTCGGGGATGTAGGAGCTTTCGGTGTTGTAGCCTTGTCAACAATTTTAAGCTTTGCATTGTCCTTTACATTGGCAATTGTATCTGGTGCAATTTTTGCAATTGCGTTGCCTATGTTTTTTGATTCGGACGGACTGCCCGAATTTACAAGCGCCTTAAAAACCTCGGTATCTTCAATGCTTTCAAACTTAATCATTGATTTAAGCTGTGACGCCGTGTATTTTTCGTTGAGTTCCTTTGAAACGGAATTGTAGAAAGAATTTGAATCGAGCAACTCGATATAGGTGAGAACAAGATTCTTTGCGTAGTTGATACTCTGATAGTCGTCATAAGCCGACTGGCTTTTGTAGTTGGTTTCAACATAAAGCTTTACGGTTGATGTATATGTTTTCTGAACCAAAAATGTTGTTACAAAATATGACGCAGCCGCACATAAAAGCGACAGCACCGCAATAAACACAATATTTTTCTTGATAATTCTCGTTATGTCCTTGAATGTTATCTCCATTAAATTACTCCTCTTCTCGGCTTTTGTACGCATATGACAAGATAATGCCACAGTCGACACGAAAGTGCTGTAGGCGAAAAACGGCACAAAAGCACAAAATACTTTTAAACATGATACTCCTATTATATTTTAAATCAGTAAAAAAATCAATATGAACAAAGGTTTCAATAAAGGAAAAAGATGTCTTTTTTTGCAGAATATGCAATTACTTTGATTTTTCACATGTACAAAATACACATAAAATATGTGATTATTTTGTTGCAGTTAGCCGATAAGTATATAAAATAACGAGTTGAAATAAAGCTCAGGTAAAATTTGCAAAAAAAATAAACAAAAATAATAATTCAAATTTCTACAAAGCAGATAGTGACAAACGAACAAATGTTTGTTATAATGAATTTGTAATAAAAGAAGCTGTAAAAAAGGGACAGAAAATTTTAATTCCATATAAAAGGAAAAATGCAGCACAGTTTGATAATGTTCCTGTTTTCAGAATGAAAAATGATGCGCTCCTTACAGATTTAGAGGAGCGATTTATAAATAATGATAAGAAAGTTTTAATAAATGCAAAGCTAAAAGTGGCAGTTGATGAGCCTCTTAGTTTAACCGTTTTTTCTGAATGGTTTGAAATAAATGTGTCAGGTCCTGTAATAGAACAGGCGAAGAACAGTAGTACAGACAGAGCACAACTGTTAAAGAGCCTTAATAAAACAGGACAGACATGTTTTAAATTTGAAAATATTGATATTAGGCTTTCCGGAGAATGTTTTGTACCTGTGAAAGTGCCTTGTTTTCCTTTCCACTCACGGCACGTAATACGTACCATTTTTTTTCAATCTC
>OKRY01001361.1_pt1 | contig 19888 bp, 12 predicted proteins | sample 1601121 | NCBI WGS metagenome assembly OKRY01 (sample SAMEA3541546, study PRJEB24748) | human gut metagenome | biome: human gut; feature: human-associated habitat; material: faeces | place: China | collected 2012
GGCGTAGGAGATACGCGAAGAGAGCACAATATTATTAGTCATTATAATTTTTGCATGATTTGAAAAACAAAAATAAACTTCTGCCTTTTCTGCAATTTTCGCTGGTGATAATTTACTTTTATATAATGATATATTTTTTCTTGCTTTACTTTTATAATACTCCCCAAAATATTTTTCCCAACGCCCTGGAATGTTTGAAACAATACATATTTCTGTATCTTCATCACATTTCTTTAACGCCTTCAATAAATCACTTTTATCTTTTGAAATATTATAAGTTAAAATATGTATACTACTCGCTTCTTCAAAATCCTCAATAACTTCCGCATAAGTTAATTCATCTTTAGACATAACAAATTCTGCATCCTCAATTTTAGTACTCTTTATCATGGCTTTTATCCCCCATTAATCTATTTCATATTATTTCATTTTAAGTATATCAACTCTTCAACCCCTATATACACTCATTTTCTCAAATTCTATAATAAAAAAGCAGGCGATGAAAAGTCACAAAACCTCTTCATCCACCCGCTTTTCACCTATGCTCTCACCACTACCACTTCCACAACATTTGGATGTTCAACCATCCACACACCACAAAATACCACCTGTTTTGTGACTTTCTCATGCTAGGAGACAAAATACTCCACCGCATTCTCCGGGAAGAATTCCTTGAACTCACCGTAGAGCTGTGCCGCCAATGTCTTATTGTGCGCAATGACCAAAGTCGGTCTGTTCAGCTTCGCAATGACATTTGCCATCGTAAAGGTCTTACCGGAACCCGTCACACCAAGCAAAGTCTGGAATTGGTCGCCCTCTTCAAAACCTTTGACCAAAGCGTCGATCGCCTGGGGCTGATCACCGGTAGGTTTGTATTCGCTGTGTAAAATAAATGGTTTTTGTGTTTCTGACACAAAATCACCTCCTCACTGCTACATTCTGAATTTCGTCCTGTCCGATCAAAACCTTTTTTCTTCAAAGGCAAAGCCATAATGACGGATCCTGTCTGCCGGTATTCCCTGTAATAGCAGTTCGGCATCATAATTCTTCTCTGTGATCTGATCTAAAGCCGTCCGAACGGTATCCTGTAAAGATTCCTCCTCATCCGATTCATGCACTATAAACTCAATCACAATGGCATCATCCACCTCTGTCACCGGTGTAAGCATCACATCATATCGTCCATATCCACTCTCTCGGTTGGAACGGATCTGGTACCTGTCCCGCAATTCCACCAGAAGTCCCAAAACAAATCCATGATAGAACCGCTCCGGTTGGCTTTTCTCAGAAAGTTTCTTTCCTGTATCAAAGCTGCTGAAGGTTGCAAGTGCAACATCATTCATATACCAATACGGCGTGGACGCATGATCAATGTTACAACATCCCGTTTTCCCCACCATTCTTTTATAAAATTTGTTTTATCCACAAAAAAGCAATCCTGCTCTCTCAGATCAGAAAAACCTTGTATTCCTATACTAATCGCCTTTTTCATATGCTCACCTGCTCCCCTGTCATTATATATTTATTACATTATAACGATATTCCTCTAAGGTTACAAGGCAAATCACAAGTCAAAAAAACGCAAATTTTATTAATTTGTAACTAAAACTTCCCATACCGGAAGCTACTGCAAGAACCACATATTGCTTATTATGTCAAAGCAGGCTAAGTGTTTTGCAGCCACAATATAGCGGCTTCTGCCGACAGAGAACTATAGTAATTGCCTTGCCGCTTTATCGTTGTATAATGATACTTCTTCTGCGCAAAAGTTTTAATTATATAATACGTGGGATTGGCACATTTTGCAAGATTATTCATACAGTAAGGTAAGACACATGAAACCATCTTTTTACAATTATCGATTATGCCGCTGCAACAAGCGGCAGAACGGAGGTTACTATGGCACGTTTTACAAATCAGGCACAGCTTCGCTACGGTAATGCTGTGACCAATTCCAACGTTGCAGTTGGTGAAATTTTGGAAGTTTTATCTGCTACCAAGACCGCTGTAAAAACCACTTACGGACAAAATGACACTGTCACCTATATTATCAGCATTGTCAATTCCGGTGCAACAGCATTCAACGGACTTACTTTAACGGATGATCTTGGTGCTTACACATTTGGTACCGGTACAGTTACACCTCTTACCTATATTCCGGGAACCATAAATTATTATATCAATGGAACGCTTCAGACTGCTCCTACAGTTGAAGCCGGACCGCCACTGACCGTATCCGGTATTAGCGTTCCTGCAAACGGCAATGCAACAATTATTTACGAAACAGCCGTAAATGAATTTGCGCCGTTTGCAACCGGTTCTGATGTTGTAAACACCGCAAGAATTACCGGTGGCGGCATTACACCGATCACGATTTCCGAAACGATTGCTGCAGAAAGCACGCCTATCCTTAACATTACCAAATCTGTCAGCCCGGTCCCTGTTACCGAAAACGGCATTTTAACTTACACTTTCCTAATCCAGAATATGGGAAGTGCACCTGCTACCGTCACAACAGGTGCCACGATCACGGATACGTTCAATCCGATCTTATCCGGTCTGACCGTAACCTTCAACGGAACCGCATGGACTGCGCCGACTAATTACACGTACAACGAAACAACCGGTTTGTTTGCCACTGCCGCTGGTCAGATCACGGTACCTGCTGCCACCTTTACGCAGGATCCGGAAACGGGGGCTTGGGTTACAACACCCGGCGTTAGCACATTAGTTGTCACAGGCACGATCTAGCGATAGCCTTCAAGCTTTTGATGTGCTTCCGGCACGATCTAACAATGGCATTCAAACCCTTGATGTGCTTCCTTCTTTCGAACACTACTTTCACTAAAAAGAGCAAAACCAGCGTTTTGCTTTTATCACGCTACACAACACCCTAATCCTATCAATTAAAAAAGGGGCTGCGCACTAATTGCTTAGTGCGACAGCCCCTTTGTCTTATCCTATATTACCGTTTGCAATACTTACGTATTGCGATCATTGCCGGCAAACTATTATTTTGCACGGCCACAGCAATATTTGTATTTCTTCCCGGATCCGCATGGACATGGCTCATTACGCCCAACCTTGCGCTCCTTAACAATTGTACCGGACTTTTTCTGCTCACGATAAAGCTCCTTGCGTCGCTCCGGTGTCAACAGCTCATCCCACTCCGGCAGTTCATATAACCAATCAGCACCCGCTTCTACCATATGATAATATAAGCTTTCCAAATCAATCGGCAATTTTACAACCGTGTCAGCTTCCATTTCCTCGATTGGGTTCGGTTCTTTCAAGCTTTCATTGATTCCATCTAAGAAACCTACCATATAATTCAATTCCATGCCGTATTTATCTGCTAATTCCTGAACAGTACCGGATACCACTTCCTCCGGAGCCGCAAGTAACTGCTGATAAATGGCTTTTTCCTGCTCGAAATACTTATCCCAAATTGCTTTTCCCTCTTTGGAGTTCAATTCTACGCCATATGCGTACTCTCTCCATTCCTGTAATAATCCCATAATTTCCTCCGATTTCTACTGCTGCCTGCTCTGGTTTCCACCGAAAAGACAGCGAATTTTCTTCTTGTGCGATTACTCGTCCACGCAGCTACACGCCTGACAACGTTTCATCCCTGTAGCATTATACCTGTTTTCTCGGCAGAAGTCCACACTTTTTGATATTCCACTGCATAGACTGCATAGATACTCGCAAACCATGACATCGCGCTCATTGACGAACAAATCCTAAAACAGCTCTCTACTTCTGTTCCGGCCGTATCCAAGTCCCGCTCGCTTTCTTATGTTTCCACGAGTCTTTGGATGCCTGATATCCTGTCACCGTCATTACCTGATAATCACTCTCCGTCTTCAGCGAGCGATAAATCTTTTTGAGTGCAACCCACTGGCGATTATGCTTAGGATCACCGGAATCTCCCAAAAATACTGCATCTTTCTGTTTGTCATATAAAAAGACGGTAACATAATGCCCCGGTGTATTTTTCCAATAGCAAGCTGAGTTACTGCTGCTGACAAGTACAATCGCTGAGTCATTGGACGCGATCATCTTTTGAAATTGGCGATACGATGTCGGTTTGCGTCGCAGGGATACCTCAAAGCCAAGACTCTGCATAGCACTTTCCATATACTCCCAGGCAACTGCACCGCCACCACCGTAAATCGTATTCCTCTTGGTATACTTATAAATATCTACTGGAGAAGCCTCATAGGTTGTCTGCGTTGAATAGATATTGGCCATACAACAAAATCCACAGCCGAACGCACCAAATTTGCCACCGTCATAATAAGTCTCTGCCCATTTCCCGGACCAAGTCAAACGTTTACCCCAAGACTTCGGCCCCTGCAAAAACGTATACACTGCATCCTCCGGTTTTACCACGTTGTTCTGTCCTGCTGTTTGGATAGATTTTCCTGCTGTTTGCGGCATATCTCCCGTGCTGTTTTTATCCCCGACATTTTTAACAGCCCCGGTCTGCTTCCCGCCACTTGCCGTTATTTTCTGTGCGGACTTTCCTTTATCTGTCTGAGAAGCTGTCACACGCAGAGCAAGTCCCACGACCACAACTACCGCCAGCAATACAACGAAGACACTTTCTTTCCAATAGTTCATACGTCCGCATTTCAGTTCATCCCACTTGTTTCTTAATAACCTCATCTTTCACCTTCCTACCGTTATCTGCTTCCGGATTTTTCACTTTCTAACTGTCACTTACCGTGCAAAGCTCCTGCTTTATCACCGTCTACTCGTTACTCGGCTTTTCACTTTCTAACTGTCACTTACCGTGCAAAGCTCTTACCTTATCACCGTCTACTCGCTACTCGGCTTTTCACTTTCCAACTGTGACTTACCGTGCAAAGCTCCTGCCTTATCACCGTCTACTCGTCACTCAAATATCTCGTCTTTCACCTTCCATACAGATACATCATCTTTTTGCCAGACTACATCTGCCACTTCATACAATCCATTCACGTCAACATTATACGTGCCATACTCTTGATTGCTCAAATAAATATAATTGACATCATACTTACGGAACAACTCCTTAGCACTCGCCGGACTCGTATACATCGTTTCGACGTCCTGTTCATTTTGCTGATAGTTCAAACCATGATAATACAAAAACGAAGAGGAACCACACACGATACTGCGTCCTGTCAACGCCGGGACCGGACTGTTATGAGCCGTTGATGTCAAGATCACATCCCACGGCGTAGTTTCGTCCTCAATATATCGACACGCTTTTACCGCTGGTGCGGTATATAATTCATAATCAGATACCCATTCCCGGCCCATCGTCAAAAAGCCGGATATTGCACTAACAAATAACAGGCAGGCACCCAAAAGCACTACACCAGCCTTTCCGATAGCACTGCACCAATACACAGCGCCGTACCGTTCATAAATCTGAACTAACGCATCTGCCGCGATTCCGCATATAAAGACCGCTCCAACAAACAACAATTTATTGTTATCATAGTCATTCGGCTGGAAAGCCGCAAGCTCAGCCACAAACCAAATCAACAAGTATGGTGCACCTATCTTTAGGTTTCTCGCACTGACCACAAAGGAGGACAGCAAAAGCAGCACAAATGGCAATCCAAGATTTTTAAGATAAAATACGATATACTGATCACCATTATTGGACCAATTGAAATGACTGCGCACAAAATTATCGCCGGAGGCCTGTGAAAATGTCCACATAAATAACTGTGGAAGTGCAAATATCAATACTAAGATCAAAAAAATGCCCCACGTAAATGCCAAACGTTTCCACAATCTATTTTGCAGATAACGCACCAACTTGTATCCCAAAAACAGGACAAACAGTGCAACCCCAATGATCATTATCGCTAATCCATGTTTGTCTGCAAACTCATTCGAGCGGTTGATCATCTGCATCACGCTAAAGAACGCCAGTCCAATATAAAGAGCATATCGAATCCAGCTGTCTGATACCGTTGCCGCTGCATCAGCACTTGAGCTTCCCATGCGATTTCTGGTTGACGCAGACACGTTTGCACTTCTTCGACCAGAAGATGTTACTTTGCCATTTCTGCGTCCAGAAGATGTCGCTTTGCTATTTCTACGTCCAGAAGATGTCGCTTTGCCATTTCTTCGGCCAGATCCCCTGCTCGCTGACGCTTTTCGCCCAAGTGCAATTCTTTCTGATTCAAAAAGACTATTTTCTGTCAAATCCAACAGCAGCCATACCGCACATATCATCCCCAGCGCCAAAAACGAATGTGTATGGATCATTGGAAGCGCACCAGCCGCCACGCCCGCCATAACAAACAATTTCTTTTTGCGCTCCGCTATCGCCCGGAACAAAAACGCCAACAGTGGAAACAATATAGACCAGCCAAATAATGTCGCACGCTGCGGGATCAGCATGTCAACCATAACCTGTACCCAGCGCAGATTTTTATCCAAATAATTCGTTGGTGTCATATAAAATTCCGTAAAGATTTTATGTATCTTTTCTGCATTGTCAAAATACACAAAGCCTAGTCCACCATTCCAAAAGAATAGTATCCAAGCGATCAACGCTGTCGCTGATCTGCCAAGCCAATATTTGATCAAGCAGTAAAATCCCACAAACACCTGCAAAATTGCTCCGAGCATCGGCAAAACGTACGCCAGCCGTAGACTTGCGCCCATCAGATACAAACTGGAACTAACACTGTCGCACAGAAACGGATAGGATAATTTATGCCCCGGCAGCAAAGAATACTCCGGCGGAAACGTCTGCTGATTTGCAATACTGGTAATAAAGCTAAAATGCATATTCATATCGCCGTAGGTGGACTGCCCCGTGTGCATACTGCCATCAGCATTTCCTACGATTGTATGTGTATACAGACAATAGCAAAAAAAGACAAATGTAACTGCCATCAGGATCCAAACCGGATTTTCCCGGAACAAACGTTTCCATTCGTTCACCTTCCGATATGGATGCTGCTGTAGTGAAGATTCTGAACAATGGCATCTCCAACCAACCAGCACACATAGAACTATCTGTAATAGCAGAGCCAATACATGTGCTGTCATCGAAAAATCAAACGCAAAGGCAAAAAGCAAAGGAAACCATTGTAATGCCAAGACACCGGCGACACTTCCCACCAGATACTGCATCACAATACTATATCGTTCTTTGCACAAAAGTTTTCTGCCAATATACATTCCACTGCCCAGAAACAACGCATAATAACCTACCGCTAAAACTGCCCCTGTCACTCCATTTCCATCAAACATACTTTATACTCATCCTCACTTTAATCACTATTCATCACTCTGCGCCAAGACAGCCAAAAAGCAAGGCAATCCCGTTATCTCCATGCACAGAGAGAAACTCCGTTTCATATAAACATCAGAATACCGTAGTTTCATTTCTTTGTCAAACAGCTTGCCAGACCGGCTCTTTCCATTCTTTGGCACACAGCTTGCCAGACCGGCTCTTTCCATTCTTTGGCATAATAAAAAACCCTTAAGCGAGACCGGGATATTTGCCCTGTCCGCTTAAGGGGAAACACTTTAATATGCTCTTTTGTTATTACAGAGTAATGTCAACACTTGTTGTACCTGCTGCTGCCTCAACAGTCTTGCCTGCTACAGTAATCTTAAAGCTCTTGTCTGTTGCAGTGTAAGAAACAGTAACCTTATCACCATATCTTGTTGCTGCGATATCAGTAAGCTTGTTGGATTCCTGATCGTAAATAGTTGCTGTTGCAGTCTTACCATCTTCTAATCCATATACTACTGCCTCTGCATCCTGCAGATAATCATACAATACATTCATTTTGCCCTCTGCATCGAAATTACCATAAGTAACAATGCTGTTTGGACGCGCAAGGATCGGTGTCTGGAAATAATCACATTTTCTTGTGTAATACTTACCACCTTCGTATGTCTCACCGCTCTGGATATCTGTCCATGTTCCGCAATCCGGTACATAGAACTCTGCAATACCTTCTTCATTCATAACCGGAACGATGCACAAGTTGTCGCCGAGCATGTACTGCTGATCCAGATACTTACAAGCAGTATCGTCAGAGAATGCGATGATCATAGAACGCATCATTGGAACACCAACCTGATGAGTCTTGTTAGCCTGTGCCCAAAGATAAGGCATCATCTTACCCTTTAATACAGTGTAGTGACGAAGTACATCACATGCCTCTGTATCGCCATCCTTATCATAAGCCCAAGGCACACGGTAAGAAGTAGATCCATGCAGACGGCTGTGTGTAGACAACAGTCCGAATGCACACCATCTCTTATATACATCAGCAGGAGCTGTAGCCTCGAATCCGCCCATATCATGGGAGAAGAAACCGAAACCGGATGAGCAGAGAGAAAGTCCACCACGAAGTGTCTCTGACATTGCAGAATACTCTGCGTAGCAGTCACCACCCCAGTGTACCGGGAACTTCTGTCCACCAACAGTCGCACTACGAGCAAAGAGACAAGCCTTGTCCTTACCATAATACTCCTCTAATGCTTCAAATACACACTTGTTATAAAGGTATGTGTAGTAGTTGTGCATCTTGATCGGATCAGATCCATCGTAATATTTTACCTTAGTAGGGATTCTCTCACCAAAGTCTGTCTTGATGTTATTAACACCCATGTCAAACAGCTTCTTCAAAAGACCCTTGAACCAAGCACAAGCCTCTGGGTTTGTGAAATCGACAATTGCCATACCAGGCTGCCACATATCACACTGGAATACGCTTCCGTCCAGATTCTTGATGAAATAGCCTTTTTCTTTACCAATATCAAACAACTTGGACTGCTGTGCAATGTATGAGTTGATCCATACACAGATCTCTAAGCCCTTGTCGTGTAGTCTCTTTAACATTCCCTCAGGATCCGGGAACATCTCATCATCCCACTCAAAGTTACACCACTCGTAACCCTTCATCCAGAAACAGTCAAAGTGGAATACCTGCAATGGGATCTTGCGCTCTGCCATACCATCGATAAAGCTGTTTACTGTCTTCTCATCATAGCTTGTTGTGAAAGAAGTAGACAACCACAGACCGAAGGAATATGCCGGTGGCAATGCAGGCTTACCTGTCAATGTTGTGTAGTTCTCTAATACATGCTCTAAGTTCTCACCACCGATAATGAAGTACTCTAACTCTTCACCCGGTACCGTAAATGTTACCTTGGAAACTGTATCGCTCATTACCTCGAAAGACACTTTGTCAGAGCTGTTGACCAATACACCATAGCTCTTAGATGAGATATAGAAAGGTACTGTCTTGTAACTCTGATCAGAACATGTACCACCATCACAGTTCCATGTCTCTACTGTCTGACCATTCTTTACGAATGGAGTGAATTTCTCACCGAAACCATAAATGCACTCACCGATGTCTGTCTTTAACTGCTCACGCAAATATGTTGTGTGAGGATCCTGTGGGTAGTTGAAGAACTGATCGTCCTCCTGTGTGTTCATGCGCGCATTTGCTGTATACTGGCTCTCGTTGATGATGGATGTAGATCTCCATGCACCGCCTGTCAAAAGCTTATCTTTGTAGTAATACTGTACTTCCCAATCATCTGCGATCTTGATCTCTACACGAGTATCGCCAGACTTCAATGTTACCTTGTCCTCTGTGCGAGTGATCTCAGGAGTATATCCTGTATCCTCGTTCAACTCATAACGAGGAATGTTGTCCAATCCTCCTCTGTAATGATCAATGTGTACCTTGATGATATTCTCTGATGTAGAAGAATATGTAATCTCAAGGTTTGGTCCGCCCAATGTCATACCACGATTCAAAACCGTATATGGTGTAGCTAATACTTTGATGGAATTCTCTGTTGTCTCCACCTTGTAAGCTTGAGAAGCGTAGTTCACATTGTAACCCTGTTTGCTTAACCAAAATCCGTCTGCTACTTTCATGTTTCGTCTCCTTTCAAAATACCTTTTCTCTAATTTTGATGATTTTATCCTCACCTGTCAGATCAGTAAGATGAGATCATCTGCTTGCGCATATCTTGCGACTTGATAGTTCTATTATACTTGCATGTATTTGTTTCGTCTATAATTATTAGGGCAATTTATAACATTATTTTGATATTTCATGCTAATTTCGGTGAGAAGTTCGCTCATGACATAAAAAAGAACAAAGCCAGTGCTTTGCTATGCAAGAATTACTAAAGCAATTCTTGGTGATGTCACGCTGCATAACAGCATTTTCCTACTCCATAAAAAGACCGTGATCCGATCTATGATCGAATCACGGTCTCCCTTAAAACCAATGTTTTGTGTTCAAGAATTTGTTTGACTCAATTCCTTCTAATTTTCTATCGAAAATTATTTGAATTTCTTGTATCCACTCTTTTTAAGTTTCTTAATCTGAGCTTTCTTTGCCTTCTTAGACTTAGATGCAGCAGTAACTTTGATTGTCTTCTTGCATCCCTTGAATGCGCCCTTCTTTACAGAAACTTTAGCTTTCAATGTAAGTTTAGAAAGCTTCTTGCAGTTCTTGAACGCACCTGCCGGGATAGACTTGATCGTCTTACCAAGAGTAACTTTCTTAGCCTTAGCACCCTTGAATGCATTCTTGCCAAGCTTGTTGATCTTGTAAGTAGCCTTAACCTTGCTTACAGTCTTAGATACACTAGTACCTACGCTAAGCTTAGAAGCCTTCTTACCCTTCTTGGACAAGCCAACTACTGTTACAACACCCTTTGTCTTCTTAGAGCTTGTAGCTGTTGCAACCTTTGTTACCTGATATTTGAAGTTACCAGACTCGAACTTAGCACCCTTCTTGTAGCCAATTGTCTTAGCTGCTTCGAAGTTAGCACCTTTGAGCTGGAATGTAATCTCCATGCTGCTTGTAGGAAGTGTTGTCAAAGTACTCAATGCAGAACTTGCATCTTTTCCCTTAGGATAAGCTACATTCTTGATTCCATCATCCTCAGAATATCCGTCAGCTACCATGAACTGATAATACTCGTCAGCGTCCGGCTTGTTAGGAAGTGAGAAACCACTCTTAACAACCTTGCCATCAATCTTTAATGTAGCATTAACAGCAGTTACACCCTTCTGTGTCAAAGGAATCTGAGTTGTAACATAGAGCATGTTGAAGCCCTTAGCTGTCTTAGCATCTTTCTCAGCGCCCTTGATCGTCTTAAAGTTCACACCTGAGATAGATACTGTATAGTTCGTTCCATTTGCTTTCATTGTAGCATTAGCAATCTTAGCAGGATAAGCTTTGTACTTATCACCTGTGCTAAGTGATACCTGAGAATTATACTTAATATCCTTGCTCTTCAGACCAAGTGTGCTGTCATTCCAAGCGTTACGGAAGATGTAGTTATCCGTCTGGAATCCAAGGTATGCATCATATGTCTTCAATGCCGGTGCCTGTGTAGGAGCAGCGGTTGGCTTTGGAGTAGGTGTTACTACAGGTGCCTCAGCAGATACTTCAAATGTAACTGCGAATGTATCACCTGCGACAACCTCAACCGGATCGCCTGCGTTTGTCCATGTACCATTAGCATTTGTCATAAATGGGTTTGCTTTCTGGAACTCGTCTGCCTTACTTGCGGATGTGCTGCAGTAGTTATTAACAATACCAGCACGAAGCTTTCCTGTCACTTTATTACCATCGTTATAAACGCTTGCCTTAGACCAATCAAGTGTCTGCTTTACTTTACCGTCAGCACCAGTGATCGTGATAGTCTTAGGCTTTACAGAAAATGTGCTAGGTACAACATAATTCTTCTTGCCGGATACATCCTTTGCACCCAAAGTACCAAACTCAATTCCAAGATATTTTGCCTCTGTCAAAAGGTCATCTGCGTCATCCTCTGCTACTGCAGATACTGTATATGTGCCTGTCGTAGAGATGGCTCCTGAAGATGCTACAAAACCACCATTAACCTCTTCTGTCTCGCCTGTTGCAAGCTTGTAAGTATCATCAACCTGCTTAAGAGCACCTGTGCTGTCCTTTACAACTCTGTCTGTTGTGTTGAAAATCTTACTGTTATTCTGCACAAGATATGCAGTAAATTCTGGTGCGATCTTAGTTGCATCTGCAGCTTTAGACTTCTCACCAGTCACACCAGCACCTAAAGAAACAACCATAGCTGCTGTGAGAATCATAGAGAGTATACTCTTTGACTGTTTTCTCATGAATATTTTCCTCCTTTTCATTTTGCAATGTTTTGGTCAAACATTGACAAGTTCTTGAACATTCTGGTCAGGATATCATACTTGAATGCTGATGTCCCCCAAATCATGTACTATTATACAAAATTTTCTTTGAAAATTCCAGCCCTTTTTCCTTTAAAAAAAAGGCTTATTTTACCTACAAAAATAGAGAATCCTCTTGATGCAGAGGCTTCTGCAATTCAAAACCACTTTATGAAAGGCAATATCAGCGCTTTGCTTTGCAAGAATTGCTAAAGCAATTCTTGATAGCATTACTCCACACAACAGCAATTTTCGATAAAATATTTCCGATAATTAAAAAACAGCCGCACCTTTCGGCACGACTGTTTTCCGGTTTTCACCATATTTTAAATGACTCAATAATTATCAAAATTTAATGCTAATTTCTTTAATTATTTGAATTTCTTGTAACCGCTCTTCTTTAACTTCTTAACATTAGCCTTAGTTACTTTCTTAGAAGCGCCCTTAACCTTGATTGTCTTCTTGCATCCCTTGAATGCTTTCTTAGCAACCTTTGTTAATTTAGCTTTTACCTTCAAAGTAGATAACTTCTTGCAGTTAGCAAATGCTCCTGCAGGAATGGACTTAATGTTCTTGCCAAGAGAGATTGTCTTAGCATTAGCGCCCTTGAATGCGTTCTTGCCAATACTTGTTACTTTGTAGCTGTAGCCATTGATCTTAGCTGTAGCTGGTGCAGAGAGGCTGGATGCCTTCTTACCTGCCTTAGAAAGACCAACGATTGATAATGTACCAGCTTTCTTAGCTGTAGCAGCCTTTGTTACCTTGTAAACAACCTTGCCGCTCTCAACCTTCTTTCCCTTCTTAGGAGCCTGTGGCGCCTTAGTAGGTTTGTCTTTCAGTGGCGCAGATGTTACATTTGGCTTCTCGCTTGGTTTAACAGTTGGTTTAACAGTTGGCTTTTCACTCGGTGTAGGAAGAACACCCTCAGACGCATCAATATCGTCCTTTGTAATAGTATCGTTCTTTACATTCTCACCTGTCTCAGGATCTTTATAAGTACCTTCCTTAAGGTCATTCAATGCAGCCTTAAGTCCTGTAACCTTAAATGTAATCTCAATGCTGTTCTCTGGAATTGCTAACTCTTCAGCATCTGTCTTGTCAAACAAAGGTCCCTTATCATCAGCATTCCACTTGTTGATCAGTGGATAGTAGTAATACAACTCATCTGCTTTCTGAACAAGGCTCAGATCTTTAGCAACTTCAGCACCATCAACCTTCATAGATGTAACAGATAACTTAACATCTGCATATGCACCATCTGGGTTTTCTTCTGTCTTAGCAGAAAGATCTGTTGCGATAGACAACAAGTTGTACTTCGTAGCTGCTGTTAAATCGATACCGCTAATAGCTACTGTATACTCACCATCTCTTGTAAGTAATACGTCAGTAGCCTTAAAGTTTGCAGCGTCACCGCTTGCTTTGATGTAATCGTAAGTATCCTGTTTTCCAAGATCATTTGGCTTGTAACCATTACGATAATCCCAAGTTCCATCCATCTGATATGCGATGTAAGCATGGATACCCTTTGTAGCCCAAAGAGCCTCGTCATAAGCCTTAGGAGCCTCTGTTGCTTCTGGAGTAGGTGTTACTTCCGGTCCTTCTGTATCGTCTGTGAATTTCAATTCTGTTGTCTTCATAGTTACATCAGAAATTGTTAAACCAGCTGTTACGTTCTTGTCATCATCCTTCTCTAATGCAGAATCGATGTCAGCGAACATTACACCTAACTGATTTCCAAGAGTAATTTCTCCTGCTGCAGTATAAGATACTGTATATGTTCCGTCTTTTTCGATTTCAACAACACCAGCTGATGGTACTGTGTTACCTAATGTATTTACAGACCAGTCACTTGAGTTCACACCGATGAATGCCTTGATAGACTTAGCGCCTGTCTTTGCTAATACATCTGCAACGCCTGCTGCCTTGAAAGAAATAGAGATGTCTCTAAGTGTCTGACCCTCCATTGTATTTGGATCAAACTTGCCCCAGTTGTTGAATACAAGAAGTCTTGCTTCTCCACTGTCGCCACCTACGAATTTGCTTTCTGTAGCACCATCGAATTTTGCAACGCTCTTAACTTCCTTTGCCACCTCAACTTTGAGAGATGCATCAGATACTGTTAAACCAGCTGTTACATTCTTGTCATCATCTTTCTCTAATGCAGAATCGATATCAGCGAACATTACACCCATCTGGTTTCCTAATTTAACCGTAGAAGAACCAGTATATGTTACAGTATAAGTTCCATCTTTCTCAATTTCTGTTACTCCGTCTGCAGGAACTGTGTTTCCAAGAGTATTTACAGACCAGTCACTTGAATTTAAGCCAAGAAATGCTTTAATAGACTTAGCACCGGTCTTTGCCAATACATCAGCAACACCTGCAACCTTGAAAGTAATAGATGCATTCTTTACATCAATACCTTCAAGCTCACTCGGGTCATACTTGCCCCAGTTGTTAAATACTAACAAACGAGCTTCTCCGGAATCTCCGCCTACTAACTTAGATTCTACCGCTTTATCGAAAGATGTAACATCTTTCATTAAAGCAGGAGCTTTAATCTGAAGCTTTGTATCAGAAACTTTCAAACCTGCTGTTACATTCTTGTCATCATCTTTCTCTAAAGCAGAGTCGATGTCAGTAAACATTACACCCATCTGATTTCCAAGTGTAATTGTTGAGGAACCAGTATATGTTACTGTATAGGTTCCATCTTTCTCAATTTCTGTTACTCCATCTGCAGGTGCAGTGTTACCAAGAGTATTCACTGACCAATCACTTGAATTCAATCCAAGGAATGCTTTAATAGACTTAGCACCTGTCTTCGCCAACACATCAGCTACACCTTCAACATTAAAAGTAATAGATGCATCTTTCATGCTGATTCCTTCAAGTGCATTTGGATCATACTTGCCCCAGTTGTTAAATACTAACAAACGAGCTTCTCCAGAATCTCCGCCTACTAACTTAGATTCAACTGCCTTATCAAATACAACCTTGTCCACAGTAGATACCGCAGCATCTGCTTTTTCAGACACAAGGCCGACGCTAGGAATAAGACTTAACGCCATTGCTCCGGCAAGAATCCATGACAAAACTTTTTTTGTCTGTTTTCTCATTATTTCTCCTCCTCTTTTTATTATTGAGTCATCGTACATAATTGAAATGCTGTACGTAAGTTTTGAACTTAAGAGTTACGAAACAAAAACTCATATTCCAGTCAAAACGTACCATAGCCTTTCATTTATATACATAAAAATTTACAAAACATATTCTAACATGATACGGTAAAAAAATCAATCATTTTTACCTGTTTTTTGGAAAATCTGTTGCTGATTTTGTTAAATATACACAAAATTATATCTTGATCCTGTCTATATCGATGATTTTTACCGTAAATATACACAATACGACAGAACTGCCATGCAGGCATTACTCAGAACATTCCTGCCACGAATACGTGTTTCGTATTCCCATTATGGCAAAAAAACAGAAAGAATAAATTTATTTATATCTTGTTATAATACCTTTCAAAAACTTGAAAGTGAGGCTTTTTATGACAAAGCAAAAATGTAATTCTAATAACACAAATGGCAATTTAGACAAAAGCAGCCTAACGCTAAACGAATGGTATTCTTTTTGGATACAGAATTATAAAACCGGCGTTGTTAAACCATCGACAATCCAAAATTATTGCTGCATCTATAATAATCATATCAAAAAATTTTTAGGTTATATGCCGCTTTGCGAAATTCGCACAATGCATATCCAGCAAATGCACAATTCGCTCGAACTATCATCCAAGTACCAGCATTGCATCCATGCTATACTCTCGAATATGTTTGAAATCGCGGTTCAAAATGATTTGATCGTGAAAAATCCATGTTGCGGTACCAAGCTTCAGTCATTACAAAACAAACACAGACGTGTTTTGTCATCGGAAGAGCAACAGCTTTTCGCTAATTTAATGCAACAGCCAAAGTGGCGCGATCGTTCTTTGCCTATTACTGTGTTGCTTGGAACCGGAATACGCGTCGGCGAATTACTTGCTTTGACGTGGGACAATATTGATTTGAAACAAAAAACAATTTATATCGAAAAAACGTTACTTTACCTATGGAATACAGATTTGCAAAAATATACGTTTTCGTTTCAATCCCCGAAAACAGTTAACAGCAAACGCTGTATCCCTATGTCAACGCCTGTGCATAATGCCTTTTTGCAACAATGTGACAAAATAAAACAATTAAAACAAAACTCTGCCAAATGGTCACCTATTGAGGATTTTGAAAACCTTGTGTTTGTAAACAGCCTTGGTCGTCCAATGCAACGGCGTGATATCCAAATTATTTTGGATCGTATGACTGATGAACTAAATAAACAAGCGTTAAAATCATCTTCTTCCTATTATATTAAACACATTCATCCCCATACACTACGGCATAGTTTTGCGACTAGATGTTTTGAGGTCGGTATTCCGCCTAAAGTAGTGCAGACACTATTGGGACACAGTAGTATACAGATCACTATGGATTTATATACTCATGTTTCTTCAGATATGTGTCGGGAAAATATGAAGAAATTAGAAAAATTCGGAATGTGATTTCGACATTTTACAACTTTTTATTTCGTAACTCTTAAGTTCAAAATTTACATACGTTTTTCAATTATGTACGATGACTCAATAATAAAAAGAGGAGGAGAAATAATGAGAAAACAAACAAAAAAAGTTTTGTCATGGGTTCTTGCCGGTGCAATGACATTAGGACTTACAGCAAATGTTAATTTTGCACCAGCAAGCGCAGACGATGCAACTGCATTTACTGCAAAATTAAGTGCACAAATGGATGTTACTAAATCTGATGTCGCTGAATGGGATTTTAGTGCTGAAGGTACAGGTAAGCTTGGAGAACTTTCCACTGTCACATACGATAGTGATAAGAAAGCTTGCTTCTCAGGAAATTTTATTGGAATTGACACTGATTTAACCTATGTAGAGGGTCAAACTGCTAAAATTTATTCTATCAAAGCCGATGGCAAAGAATTAGAAAATGTTGACCTGTCTAAAATCGTTTACGGTACTGAAAACGACAAAAAGACAACCGGTCGCATTACAATTCGTAATGCTTGGGGTGATGTCCCGGGTATTTTCGCTGACGACTATACCTATGAAGCTTTTAACAAATTGGAAATCACATATGCAATTGGTGATGCTACACATTCTTTACCAGATGCAACTTCTACAAACGCACCAACCACAGCACCAACCACAGTACCAACCACAGCACCGACTGCAGCACCAACTGCAACACCAACCGTTGATCCTAATCTCCATGGTGAAACATTGACATGGAATGGTACTGCCAATATTTATCAATACGGCGATGATACGTTTGAGACAGAGACCACAACTGTATCAGATGGATTGACTGTTCAGGAAGATGGCTCCAACGCTTGCGTTATTACTGTAAAGTATGATTCTTCAAAATACAAACAACCAGTATTGCAGTTGATTACCAGCGCATATACCGGTGATCCTAGCAAGGATACTACTTTCAGAATTACAGAATCAAGTTGGAAAAAAACAGCTCCTTTGTATGGACGTACCGCTGATAGCACCTATTTTACGGTAGCTGAAGGAAATCAGTTTGGCGATCAGTCTGGTTTCAAGGATGAAGACGGAAACAGCGTAGATGGTGCTGATGCAACAAGCGTTTTATTCACTGAATTTTCAGCTGATATTGCAGGTTTGGGCGATGAGATTTATATTTGTGGACATAATCGTACGATTACAAAAATTGTGATCTGCGAAGCAGAGGATGTTCCAAGTCCTACAAACACACCAGCTCCTACAGTACAGCCAAGTGATAATCCAAATGTGACACCTGGTCCTACTAATAAGCCTACTAATACACCTGCACCTACAAAAGCACCTAAGGCTCCTAAAAAAGGTGCTAAGGTTGAGAGCGGCAAGGTTGTTTATAAAGTAACAAAAGCCGCTACAGCTAAGAAAGCTGGTACATTGTCATTAGTTGGTCTCTCTAAGGCCGGTAAGAAGGCAACTAAGCTTTCTTCACCTGCTACTGCTAAGATCAATGGCTACAATTACAAAGTAACAAGCATTGGTAAGAACGCGTTCAAGGGTGCTAATGCTAAGACAATCTCTCTTAGCAAAAACATTAAGTCTATTCCTGCAGGCGCATTTGCTAACTGCAAGAAGTTATCTACTTTGAAAGTAAAGGCTAAATTAACAAAGGTTACTAAGAAGGCATTCAAAGGATGCAAGAAGACAATCAAAGTTAAGGGTGCTTCTAAGAAGATAACTAAAGCCAATGTTAAGAAGTTAAAGAAGAGTGGTTACAAAAAATTCAAATAATTAAAGAAATTAACATTAAATTTTGATAGTTATTGAGTCATTTATGAAAGACATTACGTCGAATAGGGTCTGTGCATTTGCACAGACCCTATTGTTTTTGTCATGATACGATTTTCACTTCTTTGACTTGCCATATTTATTATCTTCCCTTTTGTATGACAGCGATGCAATTTATTCAATCTCGATCAGCTTATTTCAACTTTGTCTCCGAATGGTATCATATTGAATACTTGTCAACTCAATCCACCATTATCTATAACTGAGACTACTTATATTGGTGTCTGTGATGCTTTCCCTGATTCCAGCTTGCCTATCGGCCTCTTTGGTTGACTGCTTTGGGGACTTTTTCTATTTCAGCTTGCCTATCGGTCTTCTTTGGTTGACTGCTTTGGCGCTTTCGCTGATTTCAGCTTGCTTTTTGGCTTCTTTGGTTGACTGCTTTGGGGACTTTTTCTATTTCGGCTTGCCTATATGGGCTATTTCGGTTGACTGCTTTGGCGTTTTCGCTGATTCTAGCTTGCCTATCGTGCTTCTTTGGTTGACTGCTTTGGCGCTTTCGCTGATTTCAGCTTGCTTTTTTATTAGCCGTTCACATAAAATTCTCCGACCATTTCAATCGCTTTAAATGCCTCAAGATAAAACGGTGTTGCCAAAATCCAGTCGTGCACCATTTTTTCACCCTCATAAAATTCCAACTCCGTACCGTATGCCGCCATCAACTTTGTTTTTAATTTTCTGCAATCGGGATTTAAAATTTCATGAGTTCCTGTCAACAAAAATATTTTACCGAGATTATCCATTCTTCCGAATATAGGTGAAAGCACAGCATTTTTAGCGTCACCGTTTCCAATATATCTCTCTGCCGCGTGGTACAGGCAATCCATCGTCAAAAGCGGATCGCGTTCCGCCGCCTCCCCTATTTTCGGATTGCTCATAGTCAAGTCAACCCATGGTGACATTAAAACTGTCTTTTTCGGAAACGGTATTATTTTTTCATCACGCAATATCTGCAAAACTGCCAATGCCAATCCACCGCCTGCACTGTCACCGAACAAATAAAATTCATCACCGTAATTTTTAATTGTAATCTCTCTGTATGCTTTCATTACGATTTCGTGTGTTTTTTCATATGTATGCTCGGGTGCAAGCGGATAGTCTATAAAAGTCACTTTCAATCCGTACATCTTCACCAGTTCCTCAATAATTCTTCTGTGAGATGCTGTCGCCTCTGCGACATATCCTCCGCCATGCAAAAATATAACGTGTCCCCCGTTTGTTTTTTT
>OKRY01001363.1_pt1 | contig 19884 bp, 13 predicted proteins | sample 1601121 | NCBI WGS metagenome assembly OKRY01 (sample SAMEA3541546, study PRJEB24748) | human gut metagenome | biome: human gut; feature: human-associated habitat; material: faeces | place: China | collected 2012
CGCTGTTCCCCAAGGAGATGCGCAACGACGTGTGCATCACCATGACCGTCATGAGTCTGGACCCCGACTGCAGCCCTGAGATCGCCGGTATGATCGGTGCTTCTCTGGTCACTGCCGTGTCCGACATCCCGTGGAACGGCCCCATCGGCGGCGTGCAGGTGGGTCTGGTGGACGGTGAGATCGTGCTGAACCCCACGCAGGAGCAGCGCAAGGTGAGCGACCTTGCCCTGACCGTTGCCGCCACCATGGATAAGATCGTCATGATCGAGGCCGGTGCCAACGAGGTGGACGAGGATACCATGCTGAACGCCATCAAGGCCGCTCACGTGGAGATCAAAAAGACCATTGAGTTCATCAACCGCATCGTGGCCGAGCGCGGTAAGCCGAAGATCGATTTTCAGGTGGTGGGTCTGGATATGGACGTGTTCCACGCCATCCAGAACAAGTATCTGGACGACTTCAAGGCCGCTATGGACACCGACGACAAGAATGTGCGCGATGCCGCTCTGCTGCCCATCATGGACAAGATCGCCGAGGAGTACCCCGACCTGACCGCTGCAGACCTTGATCTGGTCAGCTACAAGATGCAGAAGTTCGTGGTGCGCCGCTGGCTGCTGGACGAGGGCAAGCGCGTGGACGGCCGCGGCATCAACGAGATCCGCCCGCTGGCTGCCGAAGTGGGCATCCTGCCCCGCGTGCACGGCTCCGGCATGTTCACCCGCGGCCAGACGCAGGTGCTCACCACCTGCACTCTGGGCGGCACCAAGGACAACCAGCTTATGGACGACCTGACCGACGAGCAGACCAAGCGCTATATCCATCACTACAACTTCCCGCCGTACTCTGTGGGCGAGGCCCGCGCACCGCGCAGCCCCGGCCGCCGCGAGATCGGCCATGGCGCACTGGCAGAGCGTGCTCTGGTGCCCGTGCTGCCCTCTCTGGAAGAGTTCCCCTACACCATCCGCTGCGTGTCTGAGGTGCTCTCCTCCAACGGTTCCACCTCTCAGGCATCCATCTGCGGCTCTACGCTGGCCCTGATGGATGCAGGCGTGCCCATCAAGGCACCCGTTGCCGGCATTTCCTGTGGTCTGATCACCGAGGGCGACCGCTGGATGACCATGCTGGACATTCAGGGCGTGGAGGACTTCCACGGCGATATGGACTTCAAGGTGGGCGGCACCCGCAAGGGCATCACTGCCATCCAGATGGACATCAAGATCGATGGCCTGACCTACGACATCATTGCCGAGGCTTTCGAGAAGTGCCGCAAGGGCCGCCTGTATATTCTGGACGAGATCATCAAGCCGGTGATCGCAGAACCCCGCCATGAACTGAGCCGCTACGCACCCAAGATGTTCAGCATGATGATCCCCACCGATAAGATCAAGGATGTCATCGGCAAGGGCGGCAAGGTCATTCAGGACATCTGCGCTACCTGCAACTGCAAGATCGACGTGCAGGAGGACGGCCATGTGTTCGTCTCTGCTGTGGATCAGGAGGACGCAAAGCGCGCCATCTTTACCATCAAGACCATTGTGGAGGACCCCGAGATCGGTGCCATCTACAAGGGCAAGGTGACCCGCCTGATGAACTTTGGTGCTTTTGTGGAGATCGCCCCGGGCAAGGAAGGCCTTGTGCATATCTCCAAGCTGGACACCAAGCGCGTGGAGCGGGTAGAGGACGTGGTTGCCGTGGGCGATGCCATCGTGGTCAAGGTGACCGACATCGACCAGCAGGGCCGCATCAACCTGAGCCGCCGCGACGCCATTCTGGCTCTGGAAGCCAAAAGGGCCGCCCAGCAGCAGTAAAAACCTAATACAGATTGCATAAAATAAGAGCCGCTGTACAAAAAGTACAGCGGCTCTTTTGCGTGTACCCCCTCAGGCTCACTGCGTTCGCCAGCTCCACCCAAAAAGCTCCCCCTTCGGGGGAGCTGGCATCGAGCAAAGTGAGATGCCTGAGAGGGTTCGTGCCCAAACCCCACCCGTGAAAAGGCAATTCTGGAAAATCCGCAGATTTTCCAGAATTGCAAATTAAAAAATATATTTTCCGCTGATTATGCGCAGAGCAATGCGGAGCGCATTCAAAATCGTGCTGCGCCCGGCAGGGGAAGGGCACAAAAAATGCTCCCCCTTGCGGGGGAGCAAATTCGGTACACAACGCCACGCTGTGCCGAAAAGAAAGGAGTGCAAAGTCAGTTTTCCTTTTTGCCCTGACGGTTCAGCACCCAGCCTGCGGCAAACAGCAACACGCCGCTGCAGGCCAGCACCGGCACGGGCCAGTTCAACTGGCCGGTCTGGGGCAGAACAGGCTTATCGGGGGTGGAAGGGGAGACCGGGTTATCCGGATTTTCGGGGCTTACCGGGTTGTCCGGTGTGCCGGGACTTACCGGGTTATCCGGTGTGCCGGGACTTACCGGGTTATCCGGTGTGCCGGGGCTCACCGGCGTATCCGGGTTATCCGGCTGCTCCGGGAGATCGGGGGTGTCCGGTGTGTCGGGCGTATCCGGCACATCCGGGGTGTCGGGGGTGTCCGGCGTTTCCGGGATGGTAGCGCCTACCTTGGGGGTGGCGTCCACATCGTAGATCCAGTTGTCGCCATCGGGCAGCGGGATGGACACAAGGAAGGGCTTGATGGCCTCGTAGCCGTGGGAGGCCTCGGTCTGCACGACCAAGTACAGACCCTGCGGCAGCTTGGTAATGTTGGCATAGCCCTCTTCGTTCACGTCCTGCTGGGCGGCAATGGCGGGCACAGCGGGCAGGTACTTTACCAGCTGGTCTGCCAGCGTGCTGTCGGAAAGATCGCCCAGCACGACACCGCAGCCCGTAAAATCGCCGGTATAGTCAAAGTACAGGTTGCCGTTGGTGCGCTTGACGGAGGCCACCTGATACAGGGTAAGCTCGCCGCCGCGCAGGGGCACATCGTTGTGGGTGTCGTACAGACGGACGTGGAGCGAGCCCAGACGCCCCAGTACAATGTTGGCACTGGTGGCAAACGCCGGCAGGGCGCAGCATACCACAAGGCACATAGCCAGCAGCACAGCCGCCAGACGATGACGCAAATCAATGCTTTTCATGTTCTTCACCTCTCGTTTTCTTGGGTTTGCGTGTAGAAATCAGCATACCGATCAGTAAGATCAGCAGCATGGGCAGCGCCATAATGGGCGCAACAATAATGGGTTCAATTTTAAGCGCTTCGGCGGTAACGCGGAGGTGCTTGTACTGATCCGGGGTCTCCACGCGGCGACCGCGTACCAGCAGGCGGTGGGTGTTGATGCCGTAGGGGGTGCAGGTCATCAGGGTGACGTAGTCCTTGCCTTCGGCGATCTTCAGCTCATCGGTCTCGGTGGGCAGCACGATGGAAATTTTGTCCACCTCGTAGGTGAGCACCCGATCCAGCACGGTGATGGTAAAGGTATCGCCCACTTCCAGCTGGTCGAGGTTGGTAAACAGCTTTGCGCTGGGCAGGCCGCGGTGCGCCGAGATGACCGCGTGGGTGGACGCGCCGCCCACCGGCAGGCTGGTGCCCTCCAAGTGGCCTGCGGCGATCTGCAATACGCTGTCGCCGGTGCCGTGGTAGATGGGCAGCTCCACGCCGATTTTGGAAATGGTGATGTAACCCATAATGCCCGTGCCGGTAATATCCAGCGTGTCGTTGTAGCCGGTAAGCTGATCCGGGCGGTAAAGGGCGTTTTCGTTGGCGGCCACCTGTGCGTTAAAGGCATCGGCGACGTCAAAGTAGGCGCTGTAATCCGCATCGGTCATGTTGTCCACGTCCTGCGCGTAGCTTGCCACCGCGCGGGACTGGCTGCGCTGGTTGACGTAATCGCTGATAGTGGGGTATAACATCACGGATAGACCCACGAAAAAGATGTGGATCAATATAATGGTGCTTTTGTTCTTTTTCGTGGGCTACTCCCTAACGTTATAGTTTCAGGATCAGAGCAGGGGGCCTTGCGGCCCCGCTCTGTGCCGGGGAAAAGGAGAGCTTAGCGGTTCTCCATGCGCTTTTTGGTAATGAGCAGGATGGCTGCTGCAACCATCAGGCCGCCGCCGATGACATAGAACAGGGTGGTGCCGATGCCGCCGGTGCTGGGCAGGGTAGTGCCGGTCTTGTTCTCGACCTTCACAGTAGTACCATCAGCTGCTTCCACAAAAGTAGCACCCTCTGCTGTGCTGGTTTTGTACTCGATCTTTGCAGACGGCGTTCCCGAAGTCGTCCAGCTCTCAGCAGTGATCATAATTTCAATGGGGTTCTCCAGCGGGTTGTAACCCTGCGGGGCTTCGGTTTCCTTCAGGTAGTAAGTACCGTTTGCCAGACCGCTCATGGTGAGCTTGCCGCCTTCAGGAGAGGTGAGAACGGTAGCGTTGTTTTCGCCACTGCTCCAATTCTTGATTTTACCGTTGGCGTCCATCACAGCATATTCGTTTTCGCTCTCAGAGTTGGTGCTTGCTTTACGGTACAGAATGAACTTTGCACCTTCCAGACCTTTTTCTTTATTGCCATCCATGAAGTACTTGAAGATGTTGAAGCTCCAAGTGTAGGTCTTGGTAGGCTCGGCAGTAACTCTACCGCTGTCACCATAGGTCAAAACGGTCTCGTTCTTGTTGCCGTCAGTGCCGACCTTGGCTTTCTCATTCAAGGCAGCAGAGTATGTGACGGTGAAAACATCGTTGGTGTTCACGTGATTGAACTTGATATCAAAGGTATCACCGTCTGCGGGAGAAGTGTTGAGCTCGTAATCAGTGCCTTTTACCAGAATGTCCTCGCCGCGCTTAACGGTAACGCTGCTAGAATCGAAGGTCAGACCTTCGTCCATCTTATCGTGCATGACGTAGTTCTCAGGCTTGCCATCAATAGCATTGATCGTAACATAGAACTTTACAGTATCGCCGACCGTTGCATCATTAGCAGAAGCAGGAGAACCGGCGGCGTGCTCTACCTGCTTGGTGATGGTGGGCTTGCCATTCTTTTCGTTAATGGTTACGTTCGGGTTGGTGGTACCCAGAGAGCACAGGGAGTTTGCAGACAGAGCAGGAGTAGAAACAACCAGATAATAGCCCAGTGGCAGGTTGCTTACAGTGGGGTTAGCAGCAGTTGCAGTGCCGTCAGCAGTCAGATTGTTGTCCTCTGCATACTTACCAGCGGCATTTGCAAGGGCTTGAACTTCGGCACTATTGCTGGTAGCGGTAGAGGTAACAATGCCATTTTTGACAGTGAATACATCAGTGTGTTCATTAACAAAGTCTGCCCAAACATCATTGATGGTGTACTTATAGGCGGTAAAGCCCTCGTTGGCTTCCAGATTCAGGATACGATAAATCTTATAGGTCTGGCCCGCGATGGCACCATTGATGGTAATGCTACCAGTACCGGCAGTAGTACCACCCTCAGCTGCAAACGCCGGGATGGCCATGGCGCAAACCATAGCAACTGCCAGCAGTACAGCCATGAGTTTCTTCATTGCTTTTTTCATGGAAAAAGCCCCTTTCTTTTCTGCCCCTTGCCGCCCCCTGTGTTTTTGTACAGGGGGGGGGTAGGGGTGTAGTTTTGTTCGGACTATCGCGTAAACTTTGCGCTGGGCGGGCGGGGGCTCAGCCCCGGCACGCCAGCAGAGAAGTGCAGTTTAGTCATCTGCCCTCCCTTCGCGTCTGCGCTTGCGGTGGATAAAACTATATGCCAGCGCAGACAGCATCATTGTGCCGCCCACGGCTGTGTACGGGAGTGTACCGGTGCCGCCGGTAGAGGGGAGCTCGTAACCGACGATCTTCTTGTTGGTCAGCGTAAGCAGACCGCCGTTTTCCACACCGGTCTTGTTGCTTTCGCTGTAAGTCACATCGTACTTGTCGCCGGTAGAAGCTTCCTCGATATAGTAGACGTAACCGTCTTTCACATCCTCGTAAACATAGGTCCATTTGTTATTTGTGTTAAGCTTAATGGGAACTTTGAAGGTGTTGTCACGGTTATCTTTGCTGCCACCGTCTTTATCATAACGATACAGATACACGGTGACCTCTTTCTCCGGCGCATTGTCACCGGGGATCGTGCGGCCATCCTCATCCTGCCAGAACTTCTGGATGGTCAGCCAGGTACGGGTATTCTTCACGGTGTAGTTCTTTTGCTGACCGCCGGTTACGATCACAACATCGCTTCGATCCAAATCATTAGGTTTATTAGTATTCTTCCAAGCATCATCAGCGGTTTCGGCTGCACTCGAGTTTGCAAAGATGACATACACCGTGGTTTCGGCCGGGGTGCCCTTTTGGTAGCCAGCAGGTGCATCGGTCTCGACAAGCTTGTAGAGCTTATCATACTCGATGTTGAAGTGCCCGCCGCTATGATCGTCTTTCAAGTTATCACCGAGGTGAAGGACGATCTCGCCTTTTTCATCGGTGATGTGCTCAGACTGACCCTTGTGATCGACGAATTCTGTCCCGTTGTAGTAAGAGAGATTGAACGTTGCACCCTGTAAGCGCGTCAACGGATTCAGGCTATCGACCTTATACAGCGTGAACATACTGCTGGAAACAGAACCGTGGGCATCCAGCATTTTGGTCTTTGTTTCCTCCTTGGCGTGGTGATCGCCTGTAAGCACTGCTTCATTCGAAAGCGTCACTTTATCGTTAGAATCCAGTACGTAATCATACTTTAATACATAACCGTGAGAATCGTCCAGCGTAAACGTCATGGTGTGGGTGTCATGACCAGTGCTGCTGTCTGTTGTACGCTTGTAGATCATGCCGTAGCTTGTAGTCGGCAGCGGCTGGCTAGTACCCTCTTTATAGGGATAATCGTACAGCTTTACGCTGTCCATATCCAGATGCGCCGTAGCATTCTGGTCCTGCACAGCCAGCGTATCGGTCAGGGTCACCGTGTTGCCGCCCTCCAGCAGGTCGGCGCCAGCCGGGTTGATATCCAGACTGTAATGCACCACAAGCTTACCTTCAGCTTTAACTGCTTCAGCCTTTGCACTCTTGGTCAGGTATTCGAGGCTGCGGTTTAAGGTAATGGTAGCCTCAGCATCGTTGCCATCCCACTTTGCCGTATTGGTATAGGTTCCGGTTGTGGTTTTCGGGTTATCCCACTTGGGGTCCGTAACGGTTGCCGCGTAGCGGACAAGGAGGTGCGTCGCTCGCTTGGCATCATTCTTGTCAACAATTTCATGTTGAGCTTTTCGATCATTGAGGTTTTTAAACTTAAAAGTAATGGTCTGACCCTTGCAGGTGACTTCAAAGTTGGACGTATTGGCAAAAGTAAATCCGGTGTCTGATGAATTCTGCTGGCACCAATTACCCCAACCAAAGAAGCCCTTGGCACTGCCTTCCTCAAAAGTAAGTCCGTCTTGGAGAGTATCAGTTACTGTAACGGTTCCATCTTCAGGGAACTTACTCCAGCTGGAGATATCCAGAACAAGCTCGTAGTATACTTTCATGCCGGACTTATAGTCCTCGGTTGCAGTAGGCTTGTAGTTCGTGCTGGCACTGCCGTAGTAAGGACTAGTACCGCTGTCGTTTTTGGATACACCCTTAGTCAGACTGGTTTTATCGATGTTCTTTTTATAATAATATTTGGCTTCATTATTACAGATGTTGATCTCTGCACCTGCCTGAACCTTCGTGGTGTCCACATGCGTATAATAGCTGCTGACGTACATGCTCTTGACAGGGGAAGTGCCGTTGTACTTGCCGGTATTTTCCAGATGGATGATAAAGGCGCGTACCGGGGTCTTGTTATCAGTGACATCAAGCTTCTGGTTAGGATCAGCATACTTCAGATTAACGATGTCCTTATCATAGTAGTCAATCGTGACTTTAATACCGGCCTGCTCAGCAGTAAGCGTTTGGTTGTCTGCGTTTGTAAAGGTCAGGTGATCACGGATCTCCTTCTCCAGCTCCGAAGCAATACCGTAGTGCTCAACATTCTCAGAAACTATGATCCGGTCAAGATAATCATACGTCTTCCAGTAATTAGGCACTTCGGAAGAAAGCTTCCATCCCGCGGTGTACTGATTATCACTGGTAGAGGTAAAGCTGCCGGTGGTTTCTTTCCAAATGCCCCATTTACGGTCGTGCGGCGTAACATCCTTTCCGGCAGTGTAATCCTTACCGTCTATCTTGATGGTGGAATCGTTATGCACCTTTAGGAACTTGCCGTCAGTGTCTTTCGGCGCGGACGTTACATAGGTAAACTGATACTCCTTGCCATCGGCATCCCCAAAGGTATACTCAAACCAGGTTTTATCCTCGTAAGGAGTAATGGAGTTTGTAATAAGCTGATTGCTCCAGCCGCCCTCTGAGGTGCTGGTTTGGGTCAGCGTGACATTGCCTACGATCGTGGCGCCAGGGGGAGTGACTGTGTCTTCGACCTTAGAACCCTTCAGGTTTTGACCATAAGGGTTCTTGACGGTCACAGTCCATGTGATTTTGTCGGTGTCGGCGTTATAAGAACCGTCTTTCGAGATGCGAGCCTCAAATTTGGTTTTCACCGTCTTCCATCCGGTGTCATTGGAACGCGCTTTATTCAGGAATTCAATGGAACCGTCACCGGTGGCATTGTTTTTGGTTATCTTAACACGATAGGTCAGCTTATATTTCTCGCCAGCCTTCAATGCTTCCAAATTAGTAATATGGAAGGTGGGTTTGCCATCGGTGGGGGTTGTAAATTGGTTGGTGTAACTGTTTACAGGGATCTCTTTTTTGCTTTTATCGATCTTGACCAACTCAAAGCTGCTTTGGTCATATTCACCGGCGATCGTGGCGTTGTTTTGGAGCTCGTCCAGAATTTCAATTGGTTTGCTCCAGCCATCCTCAGAAGAGACGGTGATCGTGTATTTAATGTAGGTGATGCCGTTCTCCACAACGGGAGTAGCGCCTTCCTTTTTAATGGTAAGATCGCGCGGCAGCTTGACAACAAGATCCAGGTTGGTGGGGAAATGGATCTTAGAGCTTTCCCCGCTGCCGGTTGCGGAAGCTTCTGCCTGAAAATCGAATTGCCCGGTAAAAGACATCTCGATATTATAATTCTCGTTGAAATTAAGCTTGACCGTACCATCTGTCTGAATTACACCGGTACCAACTTGCTCATCAGTATTGTTATCGGTCAGCGGGAACCGTTTCTCTTCATCCAATTGAATGCCTTTAGGAAGGTGATAGGTCAGGGTTTTGGAGGTAAGATGAGAAAGGGCACCTTCAGGGATTTTGAAATAGTAAGTCAGATGAAGCTTATCTCCGTCCTTCAGTTCAATAGGCTTTCCCGGCGTGAGGGTTTCTGTACCCTTCTTTACAGTGATACCGGTAATACCACCATTCTGGGTATCCTTGGTTTCATCAAAGTGGTCAACATATTTAACGGATGTAAGGGTGTCGGAACCCTCACCCGCCAGCGTAAGCATATCGGGGGCTTTCAGTGCGCCGTCAACGGCAGAGGAGAGCATCTCGTCTGCGTACTGGGCGGCGGCAACATCCACCACGGCCAGAACCTCAGCATCGAAAAGCGTGACCTCAGCCACCTTGCCGTCCACGTCGCCGGAAATAACGGTCAGCGTGCCGGCGTCGCTGTCCACACTGCTCACGATGCCCACGGTCTCCACCGGTTCAGCATCGGTCACGGTGGTGGTCTGCGGCTCGGCAGCGGGGGAGACCACGCTGGGGATAAGGGTGTCCGCGCCGGATGCAGAGGTGCCGGTGCTGTCCACCGGCTTTGCGGCGGGCTGCTCCGGGTTGGCAGTGTCGGGGAGATCGGGGGTGATCACGCTGTCGGCGGCAGGGGTGTCCTCGGCAGCAGGGGTGTCCTCGGCAGCAGGGGCTGCATCCAACGCAGAAGCGCCGGAAGTTTCAAGCTCTGCGCCGTTCTCACCCTCAGCGTCCATGCTGAACTGGTCGTCCAGATCGTCCGCTGCACCATCGGCGCTGCTGTCCACAGCCACGGTGCGGGTGACGTACTTATTATAAATAACGATGTCGCCCACATTGGCGGCGCTGCCGTCCTCGCCGTCCAGCAGCCAGTCCATGTCGCTCATGGAGCTGCGCAGGGCAAGCACGCTGGCCTCCTGCGGGATGGCGCTCTGGGGGATACCGGCGTACTTCAGGCAGTAGGAGAGGAACATCACGTCCCACTCGCCGTAGGGGTTGCCGTAAGACTGGCCGTAGCGGGAGTAGTAGCGCAGGGTCACGCCGTCCGCGGGGTCGATCTCGAAGTTTTTCTCGCTCTGCTCGTAGCCCAGCTGGGTCTTTGCCACGCTGAGCAGGTCCTCGTCCCAGTTGCCGGTCATCACGGCCTCGTCGTTGGCGGCCTGCCACTCCTCGGGGGTCTCAACGTCGGCGGAGGTGTCGCTCAGGCAGGCTACGGTGTGGTGATGCTCCGGCAGGGGGCAGGTAAGCACTTCCTCGTAGCAGGCGTCAGTGTGGTGGTGGTAGATGGGCTCCACGGTGTCCACCATAGGCTCCAGTGCCACAGGCTCGGCCACAGCCATAGCCGCCAGCTCGGCGCTCTGGGTGGGCTCCACCACCTGCTCCACAAGCTCGCCCTCTTCCAGTCCGCAGGTCAGCTCGTACTCGGTGGTGTAGCAGTTTTCATCGTGGGTATGCTCAAATTTCTCGCAGATCAGGGTGCCGTCCTCGGGGTCGAAGCAGTCGTCATCGTGGACGTGCTCTTCTTCCATGCAGGTCAGGGTCTGCACCTCGGTGTAGCAGTCCTCGGTATGCTCGTGGGGCACAAACTCGATCTGCGGCTCCAGCGACAGCGGCGCGGGCTCAGACTCAACGGTGGGCTGGCTGGTGGCAGCAGCGGCGGCCACCTCGTCCGCATTTTCAAGCTCGCCTTCCTCGTAACCGCAGGTGAGCACCTTGGTGTAGCAATCCGCGGTGTGGATGTGCTCCTCCTCGCCGCACTGGTACTGCGCGGTCATCGAGATGCCCACGCCATGCAGCTGCCAGTTGACGAACAGGGTGGTGATCATGGCAAGTGCCAGCACAAATGCGGTGTAGCGCCGCAGGGTGTGCCGGTTCTCACGGAACCGCTCCATGTACGTTTTAAGAATGTCGTTCATAACGAAATACCTCCTCCCGGGGTCAATGGATCAACGAGAAACTGGACAAGGGCCATATCCGCAGGAAAACCCTGCCCACGATCTGGCTTTTTTCAACGCAGCCTATCACGCTGCTGCGGCTGTCGATGGAGGTGGCACGGTGGTCGCCCAGCACGAAGTAGCGGTTTTCCGGCACCTGATAGGGGAACCGGATGTCGCATTCGCCCACGGTCAGCGCGTCCACATAGGGTTCGTCCAGCGCCACGCCGTTTACCGAGACTACGCCGTTCACGTCCATATCGATCACATCACCGGGCTGCCCGATGATGCGTTTGAGCAGCAGCTTGTTCTGCCAGTAAAACCCGCACAGCTCGCCGTTTTCAATGTGGTTGGATTTTACCAGCAGGATAATGTCTTTATCATTTAATGTAGGGTACATGCTGTCGCCGGAGACCTGAAGCACCGGCAGAAACAGCGTAGCCAGCAGCACAGCTACTGCGGCTACCACCACCAGAATATAGATCGTACTGCGCAGCACCCGCTGGTAGCGGTTCTGGTACGCAAGACGCTCACGTTCTGCGGCCACTTCCTCGGTGGAAGGGATGGAAGCGAACCGGATATCGCGTTTTTTCATGTTTCCTCCGAAGGCAGGCCGTCTGTGCTGCGATACTGGTCCAGCAGCTCGTTGGCCTTGTGGTCAAATGCCTGCCAGCGCTGCTGCACCTCCTGCTCGGCGCGCTCTACCATGGCCTTGCAGTCGGCCTCGGTCTGGGTGCGTTTTTGCGCGGCGGCGGCGGTCATGGCGTCGCATTCCTGCTGCGCCTGCGCTTTCAGGCTGTCGGCGTCTGCCTGTGCCTGCTCCAGAATGCGCTTGGCCTCGCTGCGCGCCTGCGAAAGGGTATTGGCGGCGGTGGCGTTGGTGTCCGCAAGACTGGCCTGCACCGAGTGCAGATAGTCATCGGCGGCGGCCTGCGCGGCGGCGAACACGTTGTTCAGCTCCAGCGCGGCCTGCGCGATGGAACCGGCACTTTCCAGCCGCAGCTGCCGGTCCTGCAGCTGCGCGGTAAGCGCGGCGTTCTGCGCCTTGAGCTGGTCCTCGCTCTGTTTCAGCGCATAGATGATCTCTATCAGTTCAGCGCGGTGCATCCGCCGCAGTTCACGATCTGCCATTTGCGTACAAACTCCCGAATGTAAAGATAACGAAATTTTTTTCGAAAATACCGAAAAAACTTAAAGAAAATGCCTGAAAACTCACTTGTTGCCACGCAACTTGCGCAGCTGGAGAGACCTTTTATAAACTATCTTATTTTAGCACATTCCATGTAACAACAATATAACAAATCAGACACAAAATCAAGAGATAAAGCCCAAAAAATATCGCATTTTTTTGCTTTTTATATAGAAAAAGCCCAAAAAACGGCCACTGACCCCCAAAAAACTTAAAAAGGCTGTTCACAATTCTGGAACGCGAAGTTCTGCGCAGTAATGCACTGAATTACAGCGTGTACGAAAAACGGGAGCCGCACTTTTCGAAAAAAGCGCGGCTCCCGGATCTGAACTTTGGGGTGGTGCTTTTACTTGCCGAAGCTGCCCAGCAGGCTGTTCAGCGATACAAAGGACTGGTAGATGACGTTAACGTTGTTGATGATGGAGCTTGCACCGGAGAAGATGCGGGCAATGTAGTTGAACACCTTGCCGATGTCCAGGAAGGACTGATAAGCGTTGCTGGCGCCGCCGTCCAGATAGGTCATCTCCTCGGCTTCGATGGTGGAATAGCTGGCGGGCATTTTCATGGTAGAAGTAGTCATGGTAAGATCCCTTTCTTCAATGGTGTCATTGTGTTTACAGCAGTGTTCAGAACATGGTGGCGACCAGCAGGGTAGTAAGCAGGGCACCGGCCACAAGGGCAGGGCCTACATACTTTTGCCACTGGGTGGCGGCAGGCTGGGTGGTGGGCTGCGGCACGGTAGAAGTACCGGCCTTGGCAGTCCAGTGGGCGTAGATGGTGGCGTCGGAGGTGAACACGGTGGAGGTGGTCACCTTGCTGCCGCCCACCGGCTCGGTGTACCAGCCATCAAAGGTGTAGCCCGTCATGGTAGGCTGCTCGGGCGTGCTCTCCAGTTTGCCGGACAGGTTCGTGTAGGTTACCACGGTGGAGCAGATGCCGCCTTGGGCATCCATACCAATGGCGTACACGTTCTCTTCCTTTTTGCTCCCTGAAGTTTTGTCGGCGGCAAATGCAGCCGGCAGTGCGCAGCACAGCAGCGTGAACAGGCAAAGCCCGACCACCAGCGTTTTCAGGAATTTTTTCATGAGATCCCTCGCTTTCCTTCACAAAGATGGAGACACTGCCCCGCCCGGGGACAGCCCGGACATCGGCGTAGTTTCTTCAACTTATTTTTATCACATCCAGTGTACCAGAATCGCAACAAAAAATACAGTCTTTTGAGAAAATAATAAGAAAAATCAGGAAAAAAATAAATTTCACCTTTGCAATATGAATCTTGTGCCCCCTGCGGACTGTGTTTTTTGAAAAACGCATCCCGCAAAACTTGCCTTTCGTAAAAACATGGAAGGATATGGAAAACGCAGGGTCCCGGCCGCAAAGCCCAAAAACCGACCCAAACCGCCGCAAGTGCGGCAGACAGCGCACAGAAAAAGCTGCAAAAATGCGGCGCACCTCTTGTGGAACAGCGGAAAATATGCTATACTGTTTTGCATGATGCGCCATCGCCAAGCGGTAAGGCAGGGGACTTTGACTCCCCCATCGTAGGTTCGACTCCTGCTGGCGCAACCAAAAGCCCCGTCATCCTGAAAAGGCTGACGGGGCTTTTTGCATCACTTTTCCACAAAATGCGGATGAACGGTGCAAAGCTCAGCGGCGGCGGATCTTTCTGGTGGGCTTGCGGCGGTTCCAGTTGTTCAAAAAGACCCACGCAAAGTATATGATAATGGAAATAATACTCAATGTTATTACAACTTTGAGGTACAGACTGCCTAAGAATTCCTGAAAACGCGCCACAGTGAACAGCAGCGGGTTGCGGCTGACATCCTGCCCGGCGATCAGGTCCACCACGCCAATGGTCTCACCGGCAAGCTTCAGCTCCACGGTACCCACCACATCGCCCTGCTGGACAGGGGCACACACGGAATCCGGCAGGTGGAAATATTTCTGGGTCACGCTGCCGTCGCCGGTGGAAGGCAGCAGGGTCATCATACTGTCGGCGGGATACAGCTGCAGGGAGCTGGTATCGGAGGAATACTTCACCGGGATCTCGGCCAGCGTAAGGTCGGTGTCCAGCGCGGCCTGAATGGAAAAGCTGTCGAACACCCAGTCCATCAGCTTCACGGTCTCGCACAGGGCCGGGCGACGGTTGGCGTAGCCGAAATCGTCGCAGGTGTCCGGGCTTTGCATCACGCAGAAAATATAGGTGGCACCATCCTTATTGGCCCATGAAACATAGCTCTGATTGCCACTGTCACTTTTGAATGCGGTCACATCGCACATGCCGCCCTGCATGGCGCTGCGGTAGTATTTGCCGCCGCTGGATTTGCTCAGCGCGGCGTTCTGGCTGACCAGAACAGACGAAGAACGGTGTTTTTCTTTGGCGGGCATGGTAAAGCTGGGCGCACCGGAAACCTCCACAAAGGCATCAAAGCTCATCAGATAGCGCAGGATCAGGTACATATCCACGGCACAGGTCACGTTGCCGCTGTCAATGCCGCAGGCATCCGTCCAGGTGCTGCCGGTGGTGCCGATGCGCTGGGACAGGGTGTTCATCTGGCTCACCCAGCCCGCGAGGTCGCCGCCGGAAAGGGCATAAGCAAGGCCCATGGCGGCTTCGTTGGCGTTGCGGGTCAGCATGGCGTACATGGCTTCGCGGTAGGTAAAGGTCTCGTTGGAGCGCATATCGGCGTTGTTGGTGTTATAAACGTAATCCGAGATGGCAAAGGGCATCTGGAAGGTGTCGTCCAGATGGTCGGCATAGTTGGTCAGCAGCAGGGCAATGGTCATGTACTTTGTCAGACCACCGGCGGATACCTGCTTTGTGCTGTCCTTATCATAGACGATGATATTGGTATCGGTGTTGACGATATAGGCACTCTGTGCCTGCACCTGATAGACCGGGGTGGGGTCGAACATAGCCCCGGCGGGCAGCACAAGGCAGCTGAACAGGACAGCGAACGACAAAACCAGCGCAAAAATACGTTTCATGTGGACAATTCCTTTAAAAAGCGATAATATAAAACAACAGGCAGCACGGCACAAGCGCCGTGCGCCGGGTAAGAACGAGATCACAGCGGAAGGCTGTATTCTTTATAATAACAGGTTTGGCGGGGTGTGACAAGGCTTATTGTGCCGATTTCACATCCGGTTAGGGAGGACAGGAATGGTATATCTGACAGGGGACACCCACGGCGACATCGACCGCTTCAAGCACGGCAAGCTGCGCTGGCTGGGCAAACGGGATACCGTGGTGGTACTGGGCGACTTTGGCTTTGTGTGGGACGGCAGCAAGGAGGAACAGAAAAAGCTGGATTGGCTGCGCAAGCGCCCGTATACCCTGCTGTTTCTGGACGGCAGCCACGAAAACTACGACCTTTTAAAGCAGTATCCCACCGAGGAACGCTTTGGCGGCAAGGTGCAGGCACTGGGTGGCAATGTGTACCATGTGTGCCGCGGCAGCGTGCTGGAATTGGAGAATAAAAAATACCTGTGCTTTGGCGGTGCGGAAAGCCAGGATGTGGAGGATCGGGAACCCGGCGTGAACTGGTGGAGGGAAGAAATGCCTTCGGAGGAGGAATACGTCTTTTGTGAGGAGAACCTTGCAGCGTGCGATTACAAAGTGGATTATGTGCTGACCCACGATGCGCCAAGCAGATTTTTGGATTTTACCGCCCTTGCCAGCGGCGAGACCAACCAGCTGCACAGCTTTCTGGATAAAATTTTGTTGAAGCTGACCTACGACAAGTGGTTTTTTGGCTGCTACCATAAGGATACCCAGCTTTCCACCAAAAGCCGCTGCGTGTTCTGCGATGTGATAAGCATGGGCGAACGGCACGCAAAGCGTTCCGTTCGATAACAGGGGCCGCTGCACTAGCCGTGCAGCGGCTTTTGCATTTGCTGTTGCTTGTGCGCAAAAAACCTCCGGATCAGTTCATGGCTCCGGCTTTCTCGAACATCTGCTGCACCTGCTGTTCCAGCAGTGCGTGCTCCGGCGCTTCCAGCAGCGGGTCGTCGGCCAGCATGGCAACGGCTTCCGCCTGCGCAGCGTGCAGGGTGCGGGTGTCGTTCATCAGGTCGGCGATCTGCAGGGTGGGCAGGCCGTGCTGGCGGCTGCCGAAAAAGTCGCCGGGGCCGCGGGTCTCCAGATCGTACTGCGCCACCGCAAAGCCGTCCGTGGTGCTGCACAAAAATTTCAGCCGCTTTTGTACGTTTTCGCTTTGGTTGTCGCTGACAAGGAAGCACCAGCTCTCCGCTGCACCGCGTCCCACGCGGCCGCGCAGCTGGTGCAGGGCGCTCAGACCGTAGCGCTCTGCGTTTTCGATCACCATTACGCTGGCATTGGGCACATCCACACCCACCTCAATGACGGTGGTGGACACCAGTGCGTCCAGCCGTCCGGCTTTGAAGTCCTCCATCACGGCAGCTTTCTCCTTGGGTTTGAGCTTGCCGTGCATCAGGCCCACCCGGCGCTCCGGCAGCAGGGCTTTGGCAATGTCCTCGTAGTAGCTCTTAACGGCGTTCAGCCCGCCATCCGGTGTGTCCTCGATGGCGGGGCAGACCAGATACACCTGCCGCCCGCGCCCGATCTCCTGATCGAGAAAATGGTAGAGGTCGCGCCGCTTTTTGCCGGTGATGCAGCGGGTCTTGACCGGTGTGCGGCCCGGCGGCAGCTCGTCCAGAATGGAGATGTCCAAATCGCCGTAGATGAGCAGGCCCAGCGTGCGGGGAATGGGCGTTGCGCTCATCACCAGCAGGTGCGGATTCGCGGCCTTTTCGGCCAGCATTCCGCGCTGCCGTACCCCAAAGCGGTGCTGCTCGTCGATCACAGCAAGACCCAGCCGGGCAAACTCCACGCCTTCGCTGAGGATGGCGTGGGTGCCCACCACAAGGTCGGCCTGATCTTCCCGGATGGCGGCAAGGGTGGTGCGGCGTGCAGCGGCCTTCATGCCGCCGGTCAGCAGGGCCACCCGCATCCCGAAGGGGGCAAGCATCCGGTTCAGGCCTTCGGCGTGCTGGGTGGCCAGAATTTCTGTCGGGGCCAGCAGCGCGGCCTGATACCCCGCCCGGATGCAGGCCCAGATGGCGGCAGCCGCCACCAGCGTTTTGCCGCTGCCCACATCGCCCTGCAAAAGGCGGTTCATGGAAGTCTCACCCGCCATGTCGGCCAGAATCTCGCTCACGGCCCGGCGCTGGGCTCCGGTGGGGGAAAAGGGCAGGCTGGCCCAGAACAGGGACGGGTCGGCAAGCCGCATGGGCGCACCGGTGGCAGCGGCACCCCGGTTTTTCATCCGGCCAATGCCCAGCTGCAAAACCAGAAGTTCTTCATAGATCAGCCGCCGCCGGGCTGCATAGGCCTGCTCTTCGGTGGCAGGGCAGTGGATGGCCCGCACGGCATCTGCCTTGGAGAGCAGACGGTATTTTGCCAGCATTTCCGGCGGAAGCCGAGGCGATGACAACCGCCTTGACCGCGTGGCGCACGCCGACAGCGGTCACGACCGCCGAAACCGCGCCGTTCTCCTGCTCGATGGAAACGATCTCGTCCTGCATGAGGAACAGGTTTTCCTGCCGCTCGAGCGCGTGCTTCATATACGCTCTGTATTTAATTCGGTCGGCCTGCGCGCGCAGAGAATGCACGGCGGGACCCTTTCCGCGGTTGAGCATACGGTACTGAATGCAGGCCGCATCGGCCGCCCGCGCCATCTCTCCACCCAGTGCATCGATCTCTCGAACGAGATGTCCCTTGGCAGTGCCGCCGATGGCAGGATTGCACGGCATATTGCCCACAGCGTCCAGATTGATAGAAAAACACGCGGTTTTCGCACCCAGACGGGCACTTGCGAGCGCGGCCTCGATGCCCGCGTGACCGGCTCCGATCACCGCTACATCAAACGCTTCTGCGTCAAAAACCGTCATCGTGCGGCCCCTCCTTTCTTCTCTCGAAATAGCAAAATGTTCATCGGTCCCTCTCTGTGTATAACTGTTGATAACTCTGTGGAAACTCTGGATAACTCTCAATTTATTGACCAAAAGTAATATACATAAAGTATTATTAGTTTATGAATTTACAATCAGCAATATTTTTGCCTGAAAAAGGGGCCGCTGCGCGCGGCAGGCGACCCCTTATCCACATTGTTTCCACATTCGGGTTTCTGTGTCACTTGCCGACGCAGAAATCGCTGAAAATCCGGGTGACGACCGACTCGGTCACGGTTTCGCCGGTGATCTCGCCGAGCGCGGCAATCGCGCCCTCCGCGTCCATCACAACGGCGTCCGGCGTCATGCCGCACTGGGCGGCGTAAAGCGCCGCTTCGCAGCGTTCTGCGGCGCGGGCAAGCGCGGCAGCCTGACGGGCGTTCGTGATAAGCGCGCCGTCCACGACGGTCTCTCCGAAGCCGATGGTGGACGGGATGAGCGAGAGCAGCTGCTCCATGCCCTCTCCCGTCTTGGCGGACAGGCAGACCACGTGCTCGAACTGCCGGCGGAGCAGCTCGACGTCAAGCTGCTGCGGCAGGTCGGCCTTGTTCAGCACCGCAATGGCGCGGTGGCTCGCCGAACGGGCGAGAACGAGCATGTCTTCCTCCCCCATCGGCCGCGAGCCGTCGAACACCGCGAGAATGAGCGCCGACGCGGACGCCTCCGCCATCGCGCGGTCGATGCCCGCCTGCTCGATGGGGTCGGTCGTGTCGCGCAGTCCCGCCGTATCGGTCACACGGAGCAGGATCTGCCCGACCTTGACGTTTTCCTCAATAAGGTCGCGCGTCGTGCCGGGAATATCGGTAACGATGGCGCGTTCGCGTCCGAGAAGCGTGTTCAGCAGGGTGGATTTTCCCGCATTCGGGCGGCCGAGAATGACGCACGGCACGCCCTCGCGCAGGATACGTCCCCGCTCGTAGCTCTCCGCCATGCGATAGAGCTGACTGGTCGTTTTATGCAGCAGCGCCGCCGCATCGTCGAACAGAACCGGGTCGATATCCTCGTCCGGGAAGTCCACGACCGCGTGGAAATGCGCGACCATGCCGAGCAGATTTTCACGCATCTGCTGCACGGGCGAGCCGACCGCGCCCATCATCTGAGCGGCGGCGTTCTGCGCGGCCTCGACCGTGCGCGAGGTGATAAGGTCGTGCACGGCCTCCGCCTCGGACAGCCCCATTTTGCCGTCGAGGAAGGCTCTGCGCGTGAACTCTCCGGCCTCCGCCTGACGCACGCCGTGCGCAAAGAGCGCATCGAGCGCCGCCGTCATGACGGCTGTCGAGCCGTGGCACTGAATTTCGGCCATATTCTCGCCCGTATAGGTATGCGGTGCGCGGAACACGACCGCGTAGCAGGCATCCAGAAGATGTCCGCTTTTGTCGAAAAGCGTGCCGTAAACCAGCTTCTGCGATGCCGCATCTGCCAGAGAACTGCCGTTTTTCGGCGCAAAAACCGCGCTTACTGCACCGATCGCCTGCTCGCCCGACACACGGATAATGCCGATCGGCCCTCCCGATGTGGCAACAGCGGCAATCGTATCATTCATAGATGATACCTCTGCGTTAATGACGCTGACGGCCGTCCGGTGCGATAACGACACGGCGGTTCGGCTCGGTGCCGGTGGGGTAGGTCGTAACGCCGTTGAAGTCCTGAAGAGCGG
>OKRY01001365.1_pt1 | contig 19869 bp, 19 predicted proteins | sample 1601121 | NCBI WGS metagenome assembly OKRY01 (sample SAMEA3541546, study PRJEB24748) | human gut metagenome | biome: human gut; feature: human-associated habitat; material: faeces | place: China | collected 2012
AATAAAAGAAATTCCGTACAAAAATTCCTGATTTCGGAACTTTTTTGTACGGAATCCAATGTTTTTATACTATTTACACCAAACTGACTTCTCTATCAAGGGTTTTATCAAATGCATCTAGGCTCTTTTTTGTTTCTTCCTGAATATGCTTATTTACTGTTTCCATCAGTGCTTTTTGTTGTTCTTCTGAAAGATTAAGCATATAAACTATCCCCCTAATAAACTTAAATTCTATCTATTCTCTTTGACGATAATCCAGCGTCCTCTTCTGTTTGTGCCTTCTCTTGCAATTATGTGCATCTCTTGTAACTCTTTCATATCCTTTTGCACTTGCTTTCTAGTCAAATCTAATTCTTTCATAATTTCAACTTGTGTAATAGTTGAGTTTACCTTTATCAGCTTCAAAATTTCCTTTTTTCTTTCAGCTCCTTTTATTGGCTCCTTTTCGGCTCCTTTTTGGCTCCTTTTTGGCTCCTTTTCCTCTTCGCTTGTTTTTATCGTTTGTTTTTTCGCAAATTCAAGCGATAAACGAGTCCTGTCAGGATTATAACTTTCCTCTACAACAGGCATTGGCCAGCCTTCATTCTCCCAAACCTGATAAATATCTGGAATACCACTACCGGCTCTTTCACCAATACCAATCATATTAAACATCTTCATTAGTGTTTTATTTCTAGGATCTGAAATACCACCACGAAGCATCTGCTTTTTACCAGTGCGAATGCTACCAGGATTCTCGATAACCAACTTGTCATCTTCCTTCTTAATCACTACACCGCAAGGCAAGAAATAATCTGTATTAACCAAACAATTAACTAAAGCCTCTCGAACTGCCTTATGAACTGGAGTATCATCCACCCTCGTAATACCTTCAAGCTTAAAAGGCTTCTTAATATCCTTTGCAATTTTGCTATTTACTCTAAAGAAGAAATCAAATACATTACCGCTCCAATCACCGGAGCTAGACTGCAAGCGATCTGTCCAACGTATTGTTGGGTCAAGCATCTCTCTATAATCTAGGAAATACTCTGGAAATTCTCTTACGATATGATATTCTTCACCGAACATAAGCAACCCAGCTGTAGTAGGATGTAATTTACCATCCTCGCCAAATCCTGCTGCACCTATTCTCTCTAAATACTCATCATCTGGTAAATTATTAAATACGTGCTCTGGACGATAGCTCTTATGATGATTTCTGAATCCCTTCAAGGACTCTGTATCAATTGCAGAAATATCAAACTGTTCTACAATCTTCATATCCTCTGTCTCATCCGCAGCATCACGGAGCATACCTTTAATTTCTGCCTTTGAGCAATGATAGTCGCCTTCCCAATCTCTACGATAGCAGCCACCAAATAAATCGTTATTAATATAAACAGGCTTCTGCTCACGTTTAGCTCTTGGTACATAAATAACCAGAATGGTATCACCATTAACCTCGTAGGACTCCACATTTTTATCCGATAGCAAATTAATGCTTACCTTCTTAGTATCATGAATTGTGTTCCAAAAGTTTCTCTTAAGTTTATCCGCATTCTTAAGTCCAGTAGTATACCAAGTTCCATCCTGCCGCTCTCCAACGCCAAGAATAATAACACCACCATTAGAATTGGCAAATGAGGAATACGACTCCCATAATGCTATAGGCAATCCACCTTCTGCCTTTTTCACTTCTCGGCAGTTATCTTCTTTATATTTATCAAAGTTCGATAAATCAAACAAATCTGACATATGAGATTCTCAGCTCCTTTCCTCCATATACATAAACGAATTCTCAAAAATTTTCAATTCAATTTTTCAGCCCATTCTGCTTCCTTGAAGCCAACAAGCACAGTATCTCCATTTACAACAAGTGGACGCTTTACCAACATTCCATTTGTAGCAAGTAACTGAATCTGTTCCTCTTCACTCATTGTAGGCAGCTTGTCCTTAAGCTGCATTTCTTTATAAAGAAGCCCGCTAGTATTAAAGAACTTCTTAAGGGTCAGTCCACTCTTCCCATACCATTCCTTTAATTCGTCATAAGTAGGATTCACCTCTACAATATGGCGCTCAGTATATTTTATATTATGCTCATCCAGCCATTTTTTAGCCTTTTGACAGGTTGAACATTTGGGGTAACATATAAATAACATTTGTGATTGCTCCTTATCTTCATTTTCCATTGGCATAACTTGGCTAATATCTATATCTAGTGTATTAACAGTATACACTTTTGAACCTGTAATATCATAAACTCTTGTTTTCGCATCAACATCAAAAAGCAACACATTTGTACCAGTTGCTGATACTGCACTTTTAAACTTAATTCCATCAAAACCAAGTCTTTTAATATATTCACAGAGAAATTGTGTCGGTGCATACTCTATTTGATCTCCAAAATTAGGCTTAGAAAACTCTTCAGAAATTCTATGTAAGTCCGCAACTATAGAATACTCATCCTCCTTTATTTTTTCGGGCGAATATGTAAAATCAAATATCTTAGCATCTCTGATGATTTCTATAGTGGCTATGTTATACATTTTCTGCATCTGTGGCCGCATTTCCAATATTGCCGTTTTAATATCTTTTGCAGTATATAAATAGCTTATTCCTTTTGGATTAGCTCTCCCCTCTTTTGCATAAGCATTCGGCGGAGCATCAGAATTACTTTTATCAAAACCATAGAAGTCCTTTTTATTATTCAACAGATTATCTATTTTTTCTGTAATTCTTCTCCTCTTTTCCTCATCACCACATAGGTAAATGGACGCAATATTCATTGCTGATTCATTAAAAATGTCAGTAGCATCAAATTCTAAATTAGAAAACTCATCCTTCATTATCTCAGAAAGAGCTATTACCATATCATTTTTAAAGAAATCTTGTTCGGTATAATCTCGTGCACGATACAAAATATCACCTTTTGATATAGTACACGTTGCTTTTTCTGCGATATCAGATATCTTTTTTAGCAATTCACTTTCTGGAAAAAATCTGTTTTTTGTCTTTACTTCTTCTGCAAAACTTTCCCATAACTTTTGCGTATTGTAATCAATATACATCAATAGGATAAACAGCATAATAAACCAATACGTTGTTTCATCATCAAAATCCTTAAACGCTTCGATATTTTTATATTTGGATGCAAATTCTATCATTTCTTCTTTCGTAACAGATGCTTGTTCACTTATTGAATCATTTTTTGTTTTATTAATACTTTTCATTTTAAGCTAGTCTCCTACAATCCGAATTAGACTATCAATTACTATCGTGATGAAAAAATTTTTAATATTGTTTCATCATCATTTTCCATTGTTTCATCGGAATAATAACAAAAACTGATACTCTCATCGTTACTAAAATTGGTATATAAGGATGGTCTTAACAGTTTGGTTTTATCAGCATTAAATTCGCTTCTATGCCCATTATTAGGATTTCTTCGAACTTTAATTACAATATATTTTACTTGGATCCTTCGAATCACTCTTACTCAAATCAAAGTGTGTTTCTGCAATGGTATTCAGTTGCTTAGCAATATCCGAAAAAGGCTTATTCAAATCTAATGTCCTGACCGAAATCTGGTTACCATGCATTTGATACACATTATCCGGTTGAATTTCCTCATCCGTTTTCGCATACAGCAGCATTCCGGAAACCTTGTGATCTTCATCTCCAAATTCATAATCGCGATTCTTCACATACGTGAATATTTGGTACATATTGTTCGAATGGAGCGTGTGTTTTTCATACTGCGTTTGAGTTGTGTGACTATAATATTTCGCATCAATAATCAGTACGGTATTATCTTTTTGCAGATGAATATCACTCTGCATTACCGGCAGCATCGTTCTGATTCCATCGTCCACAGACCAAGGTATCTGAGATGCACTGACTGACAGCTCAGGAAAATGCTTACTGTAATATTCAAGAATAAATTTCTCGTACAGCCTACACATACGTTGCTCATCCACAAAGGATGCAAGCCTATACTCTCCAGCATCTGTTGTAATAAGCATACCCTCAATTATCAGCTGACAAATGCTTATAAGCATCCGGTAGGTCTGATTGTTTCTCTGAAATCTGATGGATGACCATCGTATGGAGGTTGGTTCAATTAGATCAACGTTAGAAAAGAATAACATCTTCTTTTTCAGATCATCCCTGTACTCCGCCTTAACCTTTGCATTTCGCAGTAACAACATAACCGCCGTCTTGATTATTTGATTAAGAAGATTATTCTCAGACAACTCATCATAATCACATGTCAGTAGCTGCTTACGTGCCAGTCGATTCTTAATTGTTCCCGGCAGGTTAATCTTCCCGCGCATTACCGGAAGCTCCTCCTGACGGTTTATGTACTCCCGGTAGAGACCTTGTTTCAGCTGAATTCCAATTCCCTTCGCGAGAATCGCAGCCAATAGATCATACATCTCATCAAACGATTCAGCTGCTACATCACCATAGTTTTCCTGATTCAATGTTTGAAAAGCATAGGACAGCATATAATATATATTTTTGATGAATATGCTCTTATCTTTCGTCATTGAAATACACCGTGCAAGATATTCTCCCACCGCTGTAACTTTGAACTTTCGTCAAACCAGTATTCACTGAGCATCGGTAAAATATCAAAATCAACAACGTCCTTCATCCATTCTTCTGCGCAGTCATTCGCATTACAGAAATAGCTATGCCCTATGCAGAAGCCTTTACCCAGAGCCTTATCCTGAGCTATTTCCTTGTTGAGTTCCTTAATACGCTCAATGAGAGTGTTGAATGTTTCATTTGCAAAGCTATTCTGATAATTGATAAATCCTTCCGAATCAAAGCCTGGTTCCATATCGAAAAAGCTGAATCTACGTCTTAATGCATAATCAATCATTGCCAGACTTCGGTCTGCGGTATTCATCATTCCGATAATATGTAATCTCTTAGGTACTGAAAAGCTCAGGCCATTATAAGCCAGCGTTGCTTTTTTATCTCGATAGTCTGCCTCTATCAGCATCAGCAGTTCTCCGAAAATCTTGCTCATGTTTCCACGGTTGATCTCATCTATGATGAAGAAATAGTCTTTATCTGGATGGTTTGCAGCCTTCTGACAAAAGCGATAGAAAATACCATATTTTAGCTCAAATCCATTTTCCACAGGCTTATAGCCCATCATGAAATCTTCGTAAGAGTAATTCTGATGAAACTGAACAAATTCGATACGATCGTCATCTACTTCGCCCATCACCGAATAGGCTAATCTTTTTGCTGCAAATGTCTTTCCAACTCCTGGCGCTCCTTGCAGAATAATGTTCTTTTTCTTTTTCAGAACCGCTGCAAGCCTATCGTATTTGGCTTCTGTCATATAGACTTCTCTTAAAAAATCTGTTTTCGTATATTCGGTATTGCCTTTCCCTGAAGGAGCCGGATTTTCCTCTCGGATCATGTCGATGATAAAATCATATTCTCCGCGTGTAAGCTTAAACAAGCTGCCCTGTGTCATAGAGAAATATTCCATTTTCTCAAGCTCTGAGCATTCTTTCAACGTCGAAAAATCAATAGGAGAGGAAAGGCCTTCTACTTTCTCAAAATAGATTTTCTGCCCATCTTGCTCCGCACTAACGCGCAGAATTGCAACGATCTGCTTTACTGGTGTCGATTCATAACCAATTACCATATCGCCAGCCTTAGCATCTAAAAAGTTCTGAAAAATCCTTCGTTTATTTCCATTATCGTTATAAAGGGTATAGTCCTGAACCTCACCAATTGGCATACTGGACATACTCCATATTTTAGGATTTGCATTTAGAAACCAGTAGTGCAACCCTGATGCATCGTTCTTCAGAAGTTCTTCTTTTGTAATGTTGAAATATGGTTTTAAGATGTAGTCTTCAAAGAGCTGCGTTTCACTTTTGGGAACAACAATGCAAGTCGAGTTTTCGTTTGGCGTCCACCACTTTTTATTTCCAGAATAGGCACTTGTATCACGAGACTCCGTAATAACCGTATAGCTTCTCTCATACCAGCCATCCTGCTTTTCTGGATTTTCATTTACTTCATCCGAATCAATACGTCCTAAAAGCCGTATGCTGTTTCCGCGGCACAAATAGAAGAAATCGCCTTTCTTCATTGTAGCCATAAAATCTTCGCCCTGAGATACTTTTGATTTACCCTTTGCAGCTGTATCCTTATGTACCACAATTACTTGTCTTTTTTCAAATGCTGCTGCCTCTACATCAGAAATACAGTCATTACCATGGCTTATCTTCCAGAAATTAGGCTCTAAATTTGCATACAAATTCACCTTAGACAAATCAACTCGTCCAAGAGCTTCTGCAAGCTCATCTCTAAGCTTCCAAACATAAGATCCTTCTTCATCCTTCTTGGCAGCCTTGCCAACATAAAGAACTGACCACCATTTACTTTCATCGTTGTCCCGCGACATTATTGGGCAGTTTGTTTTATTTACAATCCTTCTGGCCAACGCTGATGATCCTGAATTATAGAAATTCTTACTTTCCCCATATTTTATCGCAAGTTGAGTACAGGTAGCCTTCCCTCCATAATCAAGAATGCGCTTCATTATTTCAAGGCTACTGTCTGTAAATATATCCGCATCATTAAGCAATACTTCCCAATCATCGACTGATAATGCAGGAGTATAATCTGTCGGCCACCATTCATCTGATGTCGGTGCAGATTCATCTTTATTCAGGTATCGACTTATAAAGAATCCAACATCAATTGTCAGTGTTTTTAATTCTGGATCTGGATAGCATGTTCCCGTTATTTGTGATGCAAGCATATTTTTGAGTTCTTCATCTTGATTCAACTCGTCACAGATTTCATTATAAAAAGCAAAGAAATTACGAATGTTATCTGCATACGCGCCCTTTTTGAACGTATAATCACTTTCCAGCTCATTGGAAACTGCCTTGATCTCTGTAAGTTTATAAATGTAATACTTATCCGGATAACGCAACCATAAATAGGTGCATATCGCATTCTCATACTGATAATGCTGTGCCGCGCCATTGCCATATCTTTCAAGAAGGCTATTCGATTTCTGCTTGAAGGAGTCGATACGTTCATACACATCTTTGCCTTCATCAAAGAGCTCGATGAACATTGCTCTGACTTCTTCCTGTGCTATCTCCGCAAACTTGATAATCATTTTGGCCGGAAAGTTATTTACTGAAGCCAGCAGATTGCCTGTCTGCGACAATGCCTTTGTAAGCATTGCCGCAAAATCATCCGCATTAACATCCCAGTTCACCTGAAAGCATTTCACAGCTTCCCACTTATATTTTTCGTCCGGCCACTGTGTCTGTATAAATCGTTTCTTGTATTCAACAAGCGCTGACTTTAGTCGCATTTTATTGAACATTACAAATCACCACCTTATCATTTTGCATTACGAAGACTCTTGTATATCTCATCTGAGAAAATACCAAGAACCTGCCGCTTCATCTCATCATTGGAGAGAAGCATGGAGAAAAAGTCCTGATTCTGTGACAATCCCTCAATCAAAGCGTCATCAATATCATCAAAATAGGAAAACTCAAAATCCTGCTGCGTATTATTACGTGCGCTGGTCTTCAGTTTGTCTGACTTCATCAGAATATCTCGAATCTGCAGCATGGCTTTGACCACCACATCGTTGTCATAATTCTTACCGGTACGGCTGTTAATTTCATCGATGATCTCAGATAGTCTCTTTTCCTTGTCTTCTGTCAACCCAAAATGCTCTGCTGTTGGAAGCTTCATAACCGGATCGGCAACGAGATCAGCCGACTTATGCTCTTCGCCCTTCTTCTGTACGAAATTAGTAGCCTTAATCTTTCCATCCAGATTAAAACCGCCGCCTGGATGTTTGATGTTAATATAAGCCAGCAGATAAGACACAAAGTTATATTTCTTATGTAAATCAGTATCTTCAAAGCTGGACACCTGCAGCAGAAATTCATAGAAGCGGACAAAACTTCTCATATCAGCTACGCACTGGCGCTGCGTATTGTATTCATAATGTTCAATCAGCTTCTTGCTCTTCTGAAGGAAAAAGGTTAATCGCTGTTTCTGCTTACCATTCACTTTGTCGGCATACAGGATATCGTTAGCTGCTTCGATATCCGCAGGATCTAATATGCCATAAGCATCAATCTTAGCTTCCAGATCATATACCGCACTCGGTGTTACAGAATTGGCCAGTAATGTCGTCGTATAATATGGTGCGAAAGCAGACTTGATATCTTCATAGCTATTTACAAAATCCAGCACGAACGTCTTTTTATCATAAGGTGCACAGATACGGTTTAACCGGGATAATGTCTGTACCGCATTAACACCTTTCAGTTTTTTCAGAACATACATGGCACAGAGTTTCGGCTGGTCAAATCCGGTCTGATATTTATTTGCTACCAGGAGAACCTGATATTTATCCGTATCAAATTCCTTTGTAAGACGATCCTCCGGAAATCCATTCAAAGAGCTTTCCGTATACTCCTGCTCATCATCCGGAAGCTTTACTTTTCCAGAGAAAGCCACCAATGCATGAATGCCCTCGTATCCTTTCTTCGCAATGTAATCTTCAAATGCCTGACGATACTTCACTGCACTCTGGCGAGAAGCGGTAATCACCATTGCCTTAGCCTGACCGCCTAATTCCTGCATGACCGTGGTGCGGAAATGTTCTACAATCACTTCCACACGCTGCGCAATATTGGTATCATGCAATTCTATGAAACGTGCGATCTGGCGTTTCGCATCATTGGTTTTACAGCGCGGATCATCCTCAATTTCTTTGTTAATCTGATAGAAAGTTGAATACTCCGTATAATTCTGCAGTACATCCAGGATAAATCCCTCTTCAATGGCCTGCTTCATGGAATATACATGAAATGCTTCCTTCTGGCCCTTTGTGTTCTGATGTCCAAAAAGCTGAATAGTGGTAGGCTTCGGTGTTGCTGTAAAAGCAAACATTGATACATTGGCCTGCTTACCATTCCGCTTGATTTCGCTGGAAATCATATCTTCCACATCCGCTTCCGTATCTTCTCCGGATCCAAGCGTCATCGTGATGGCAGCCATATCTTTACCGGCTGTCGAAGAATGCGCCTCGTCAATGATGACGGCAAACCGCTTGTTCTTCAAATTAGCTACACTATCAACGATATATGGGAATTTCTGAATCGTTGTTGCAATAATCTTTGTATTGCCATTCAACGCAATCGCCAGGTCCGCGGACACACACTTATCATCCATCACACGGATGAGTCCTGCCTTGTGTTCCATACCCATGATGGCTTTCTGCAGCTGCCTATCTACAACAACTCGGTCTGTAACAATCACAACATTGTCAAAGATAATCTTGTTGTTAGCATCATGCAGTGAAGTTAACCGGTGCGCCAGCCACGCAATAGAGTTGGTCTTTCCGGATCCTGCACTATGCTGAATCAGATAATTCTGTGCGGTACCATTCTCACGCACATCTGCCAGTATCTTACGTATAACATCCAGCTGGTGATAACGTGGAAAAATCAGATTTTCCGAGCGCTTCACTTTTCCGGTTTCTTCATCGACCTTTTCTTTTACTTCCACAAAGATAAACTTGCTGATCAGATCGAGAATCGTATCCTTGGTAAGGATATCCTCCCACATATAGGACACACTGTATTTATCTTTAAATGCCGGATTTCCAGCTCCTGCAGTGACGCCGTGACCATTACCCATATTAAAAGGCAAGAAGAATGTAGCCTGACCATCAAGCTTTGTGGTCATATATACTTCTTCTAAATCCATAGCAAAATTCACAAGAGTTCCCGCTTTGAACCGGAAAAGTCTTGTCTTTGGATTTCGGTCAGTACGGAACTGATAGATGGCATCCTGATAAGACTGACCTGCCGCATTACATTTCAGCTCAAAAGCCATAATCGCCAGACCATTCAGGAAAATAACCACATCGATTCTTTCCTTGTCGCTGGCCCAGACCTCCTCCATCACAGAGAAAATATTCTGGCTGTATTTCTTCGTCAATTCCGGATTAAAGGTAGTCGCAGGCTTCGTATACATGAGCTCAATCTTCTGATTTGAAAGCTCAATGCCATGTTTCAGCACTTCAATCAGGCTGCCTCGTGTTTTCGTAGTCTCCGCATTGATGAAGCTGACAATCGTCTCTTCCAGATCGTCTTTGTAAATTTTACGCAGATAATCCATTGTATCAGGCTGTGTATCGTTCAAGAATTTTAAGAGCATCTCACGATCCACGGCATAATAGCGGTCAAAATTTGCAGCCTTACGAACCACAAAACCATTGTCCTTCTCCAAACGCTCTAACAAGAACTTCTGGTATTCCTTTTCTGAAACAATAGATGTCTGATGAATCAGGCGCTTGCGATATTCTGTGGCTCTTTTTGCAGTACCGTCAGTATCCTGCTGTTCCACATGAAGCTCAAGTATATTTTTATCATCCATTCGCTTTAAGCCTCCTCTCTGATCCATCTGCCGGTTTTCAAATCGATAAACTCATTCAACTTGATTTTTCCTTCAAAATCCGCCCCATATTCACCGGCACGAGTCTGGTCATCAAACTTGAAGCTGTTGTTATAGTATCTACCGGTCTTAGTTTTCCTAATCAGCTCATTGTCCATCATAAACTGAATCACACGCTTATGATTCTCAATATCATCACCATTCAGGTAAAAGCAAATCACTCCCGTCGGAGCAAGCTGCACTTCCATGTCGGTACACTTGCACTCATAGCATACGTGCTCCGTAATGGCCTTCTCGCATATCCGCTGTGCAAATGACTGATCTTCAAAAAAGTACATCCACTTGCCGCATTTGTGCTTTTCGAGCTTGGTCTCTTCACCGGAAAGATACCAGTACCATCCACCTTGTCTGATCATATAGATGGCACCTCCTTCTTTCCTGTTACGTATTCATAGATCAGGGATTTTTTGTATTCTGCAAGTATTTCTAACTGGTTATTCTTACTTTTCAATATTTCATCAATTTTTCTAACCTTTTCATCAAGGTATTCCGATATCTGTTTTTGCTCATCTAGTGGAATAATAAAAAGCGGAACCTGGGCAAAATTAGCATATCGCATTGCTTGTCCATCTCGAACAAGATTAGAAGTACTTTGAATGGCATTTATATATTTGCTTGACTTAAAAAACCAGCGATAAAATGGTGGATATACGTATTCGTTATTTGGAATCAGCATTACATAGGCGGAACTAATACTTCCTCTTCTTTCACTATACTCAAGTCCTCCCTGAAAGCTCCTCATACTAATCACAAAATCGTTAGGTTCTACATGCTTTAATATGCTGAAATCCTTCATGACTGTCACAATTTTTGTACCAGTAAGCTCCATATACTCATCTTGATAAATAACCCCATATTCTTGGCTTGCTGTTAGCTGCTTATCTCCTGGGTAAGCTCTATCTAAGCGTTGAGTGAATAGTGCTTTAGGATTTGCATATTTCCAATGTATCGGAATTAGTGGGCACCACGGTGTTCCGCTATCCTTCATCTCCACATCTGGATTCAGCCCCCTGGTTACTGCTTCAGTAATTACGGAACGCTTATATTGCTCTAGTATGTCAATCTGTGTTTGAATATCCGCTGAGAGAGCGTCAATCTCAGAACACTTGGCATCAAGAAAATCAGCAATCTTCTTTTGCTCTTGAACAGGTGGAACAATCACTGAAATTGCTCCAAGTTGATCTTCTGTCAGTGAATGCCTAAGATTTTTAGCTAAATGCAACAACGTTTTATCGTTATCAAGCATCGTATAGTAATAGCAATAATATTCTGCATTCCCCATATCATTGAGCTCAAACTGACTATACGCTGGGCTTGATAATCCCACCTGCTTTATCAAGCCTATACAGCGCGGTGTGACATCGATATCAAACAAACACATCAACAAATTTCCTGGTTCTAATCGCTGATAGCCATCAAACGACGTTGGCATCTTTCCGCCTGCATCTAAATCTCGGACTATAACTCCCTTCATTGTTAAAGAGAGAATATCTTCTCCCTTATATACCGGGCAAATAACTTTCTTCTTTTTCATGAGATACTTGTTAGGCATCACATTCCATGAGGAAGGTATTTTACCAATCCACTTCAATCCGCTGTCCTTCATCTCTCGCATATCATCACCGCCTTACTCGAACAACTTTGACACACGTTCAGAAACTGAAAGCTCCAGATCCATGAACTTCGCTTCCAGTTCTTCGCTTGGTGTCGGCTGCTGATACTTATAGAAGTAGCGTGTAAACGGAATCTCTGCGCCAGTCTTTATGACTGGTTTCTTTTTGCCCAGATCCTCTTCAAAGAATGCCTTAGCATCCGGGACATGCGGCAGTACTTCTCTCGCCATATAATCGTCGATGCTTTCTTCCCATTTCACCAGTTCTGTATCTTTGGTTTCCTTATCAAAGAGAATATTGCCTTTTTTATCTTTCTGAATTTCAGCATCCTTATCCATGACAGACAAACCATCCGCAATCTTATCAAGCAGCTTCTTATCTGCTGTTGCATTTGCAAGGACCTTTGTCAGCACCGGCATAAATGCTTTTGGTGAATCATAAACCTGCTCTGATATTGCCGCCTGCAGCGCCGCAATAATTGCTTCGTAGAGTGGCTGGTTATTCTGATAAGCTTCCAACTTCTTTAAATCCTTACCGGACAGCTCTTCCATATTCTCCAGCTCATCCACCTTCGCCTGGTCGTAAAGGGAAGAAAGAGAGCCTTTTGACAGCATTGCTTCAATTCTATCTTCTGTAATGGCATAACTTCTCTGAAGAGGCTGCATCACCGTGTACTCGCGGTAGATAAATTCCTCATTTCTATAGATCTTGCAATACTCATTTTCAGCGAAATCTGCATATAGCTTCGTGATCTGCGTACGATTTTCCGATGAAATCTCGTTTTTCTTATTGCCCAGTGCCTTTCTCAATTTTCCATAAAAACCAGACGCATCGATCAGCTGAATCTTACCTTTTCTTTCACGTCTCTTATTCTTAGAAAGTACCCAGATGTATGTAGCGATACCTGTGTTGTAGAAAAGATCCGTAGGTAGTGCAATAATTGCCTCAATCAGATCGTTTTCCAACATCCAACGACGGACCTGGCTTTCACCGGAAGCAGTTCCACCAGAGAACAGTGGACTACCATTTTCAATAATCGCAGCACGGCCAAAATTGTCGTCCATCTTATCTATAGCAGACTGCAAGAACAACATCTGCATATCGCCAGAGCCAGGAAGACCCGCACCCCAGCGACCGTCGAAGCCTTTTGTATATTCATCATTAACTGCCTGTTCCACACCTTCCGCTGCATCTTTACCACCCCATGGTGTACCGAATGGTGGGTTTTCAATGACGAAACGCATCTTGGTTCCCTTGAATCGGTCAGCTTTCATCGTGTCCTGATAGCAAATGTTTTCTGCGTTCTGACCTTTAATCATCATCTCAGCCAAGCAGATCGCATATGATTCCGGATTGATTTCCTGTCCAAACAGGCGCACATCCGCAGACGGATTGTAGCGCTTGATGAAGTTGTAGCTGGTGGAAAGCATACCGCCGGTTCCACACGCCTGATCCAATACTGTGATGACCTTTCCATCATCAAAGATATCATCACAGCCTTCTGCCAGCAGAATATTGACCATCAGCTTGATGATGTCTCTACCGGTATAGTGATCACCCGCCTCCGCATTTTCTGAAAATCTTCTGATCAAATCTTCAAAGATGTATCCCATCTTTACATTATCGATTGTCACCGGATTCAAATCCAATTCCGAGAAAGCCTTCACCACACTGAGCAGACGATTGTTCTTGTCCATTTTGTCAATCTGCTTATCAAAATCCAGGCTCTTAATAATATCCTGAATATTTGCAGAAAAACCCTGAATATAGGATTTGAAGTTCGCTGCAAGATGGTCCGCATCATTTACCAGCTCTGCAAGATCAAACTCACTGGTGTTGTAGAACTGATATCCAGATACACGATACATCGCCTTTGCCGGATATGCCGGATTCGCCTTGAACTGATCTACTACTTTCTGTTTTGTTGGTGCCAATGCACACTCAAATCTACGGATGATAACCATCGGAATGATGACATCCTTGTATTTGTCACTCTGGTAAGTGCCGCGCAGCTTGTTTGCGGTAGACCAGATAAAATTCACCTCTGTAGAAACGTCAACAGGGGAGTCGTCCCACATTGCGTCAATTGTCTGCTTTTCAGCCATTGCTGTATCCTCCGTTCATCGGGATCAGATATCCCTGTCTAAATCTATTTTAATTCTTACCGTGCCCATAATCAGGACTCCACATTCATCATCATTTTGTAATGCTGTTCCTGCTGCATTGCCTCAAAAATCATCTTGAACACTTCTTTTATCTGCTCTGCATCAAATCCCGTCTGCATCAAATGTTGGTCTAAGTGTTTTGCTTTGATTCAGCTGCTACGGACTTCTTTTTATACTCTTCCGCAACCGCACTCTTATCAGCTTGAAGGGCCTCTATCTTTTTTGGCACTTCTATATTTGTTTCGCAAACGGTAAATACACCGGCCAGATTTCCATAGTTGGCGAAATTGGCATCAATAAATTCTGTATTGTATGTAAGCACATCATAGTCTGATGCTGACTTGCCATTTTTCCATTCTATTCCTGTATTATCACGAAGAGATCTGGCTATTGTGGATTTTCCCGCACCTCTTTTCCTTTATTCCGTAATTTTCCCTGTTCTAACCCACTCATCAACTTCGGAAATTTTAAACTTATATCTCTTACCTGCTTTGTAAAAAGGCAGCTTTCCTTCTTTTATCCATGTCCTGACGGTATCCTGGCTGAGACTCAAATGTACTGCTACATCCTCAAGGTTTACCCATTTTTCTACGTTCATTTCTTCGTATTCCTTGCTCATTTTCTACCTCCATTCATTGCTGCCTGCGAGCTGTATTACATAGAGAAAACTTGAATTCCCCCGCAGGCCTAATTCAAATAAAAGCTCATTTAGTTTCTGCTGTGGAATCGAATTCAAAAACTGATAGTATATCTTTATTCCTTTATCTTGAACTTTTATATCGGTGATAATTCCATAGTGAGCATAATGCGCTTCATCGGTTTTCCCATAACTATGGTTTTCAGTGGCTATTGCCAAAAGGGAAATAAGTGCCTCCTTTGTTTTTGCAGCTCTTGTATTCCGACGTATTCCCTTTAATGGTTGTCATCATACTTTCTAGCGGCTCCTGAAAATCAGGAACCAAGACCTTAGATAATCCTATCAATACTTCTGGTTCAGACAGCCCATCCTTTTCTCCCGCGTAATGTTCTCTTACTCCGGCCCGTGGCTTTCTATCCTCAAGCAGTAAGGTGAAAAACGTGCCGCCACAGAGTCTTATATTCTCACTATTTGTCATTGATTGTGCCTCTTTTTCAAAATCACAACTCTACTAACTATGCCAACTATGACACGTTAACTCAAGCAACTATTGGATGTCCTTGTGAGCAAATCACAGGGACTTTTTTATTTTGATGCAGGATTTTCTCTGGTATACAAATCAGACCAAACCCCAATAAACCTTAATAAAGTATATCACAATCCACACTTCTTTTCAATTGCACGCAACGTTTTGTGATGATAGGAAGATAAGAATTTCGTGATAGCCAAATGCCCCTGCGATTGCTCAACAAAACCAATCACAGGAGGAAAATTTATGGCAAATCACAAAAATCTTAGTACACCATTCATCTATCTTCGCTCTACAGGAGAGAATATCTCTGTCACAAAGGAACAGCGTGATGCTTTCTATAAGGAGGCCGACCGCATCCGTCATAAAGAGCAGCACCATCATCGTTGTATGTGTAGCAAAAAACATCTCTGGGAATGCGATGGAGACTGCATCGGATGCAAATATCATGCAGCCGGAGATACGCTTTCACTCGACATTCCTACCCTTGTAGATGCCTGGCGTCAGTCAAACCCACACATCGTACAATTCTGGTGGGCTGTAGATCATGCTGTCACAGAAGCCGTGAAATATAAGCACACGACAACCGGATACGTTCTTACATTTTACTGCCGCAGGGGCATGCTTTTTATCACACTACCTTCCGGCAGAAACCTGGTCTATGTGAAGCCAAAGGCTATGCACAGATCGCTACGCATAAGGATTTCGATGCATTTTAGCAGAGTTTATGTTTCTTTTATGATGACATTGTGTTGACATCATGTGCATATTTGAGCATACTATACTTGAATGGGAGGTGTTCTGTATGGCAACAACTAATTTAAATATTCGTACAGACAAGGCAATCAAGGACCAGGCGGAGGAAATCTTCAATGAGCTTGGTCTGAATATGACAACTGCTATAAATATATTCCTGAGAACCGCTATCCGTGAGCATGGTATTCCTTTTGAATTAAAACTGGAAGTACCGAATGATACGACAGCAGTTGCCATTGAGGAAGGCAGAAAAATGATGAAGGATCCTTCTGCTCCGCGTTATTCCAGTATGGATGCGCTTAAGGCAGCTCTCGACGTATGAAATACGATATTCAGTTTACCAATCAGTTTAAAACGGATTTGAAGCTGCTTCTGATAAATTCCATCAGCACAATCATAGTATTGGATTGATGTTTCAAACTGGCTTGCCTCGAAATTAACTGACTGCAATTTCTTCAATATTATCTACTATTGTTTCCAATACTTCTCCCCACGAAAGATCATCAACAAAATAGTTTACACGATTAAAACGATTCCACATTTCTTCGAGTCCAGAATCATCTTTAATCTTGTCTAAGGTTTCTCTCACTTCCTCCTCGCCAAAAGAAGTTTCACGCTTCATGCAAGTAGCCGCAAATGCCTTTTTCAAAACATCAAAGCTTATCTGATCAGCCTTTGAATTCATAATCTCATATACATCATAAAAATCCCTCATTCTGGTATTCGCAAGTCCTCTTGCCAAAATCGTTTGCATCTTTTCTGCAAGAAGAGTTTCAAGATTATACGACAAAACTGAAATTGATCTGTTTTCAAACATCAGCTTGTATTTATACTCCACTGCACCTGGCGTGATTGCATCATCCGTAGAAATATCGATCTTAAAAGGTTGTCTCATTCGTTCCAGATTAGCTTCTATCATCATCCTAATGCCAGGATAATTAAATTCTTCCATGATTTCTTTTACTAATGTAATCTTAAATTTTACCCCATCTTCAAGCTGAAGCTCACCGATTCTCTCAATGATTGCTCTAGCATTCTTCTCATTAAGAGGTAATGCTTTCACAGTGGTATCGATATCCATTGTAGCTCTCATGTCTACACCAACAATAGAAGCGACAAGCATTCCGCCTTTCAGAATAAAATTATTCCTGTATTCAGAAACAGAAACTCTTTCTAAGAACCTTTCCATAAAATATGTTCTAATTAACGCTTGCGCAACTTCACTATTTCCGCCGGACATGTTTTTTACTTTGTCTTTAAGTTGTTTCGCTGTATGAATCATACCATTACCTCCACATACATCATCACTTCATCCCTTACTCCAAGTTTAACCGCATATTCAATCAATCTTGAAAGATTCTTTTCCTTCGAGGACATATATTCCTTGATTGCTGTCTGATATAACTGAATTTCATATTTCTTTCGATCTTTAATCAAATCACAAATACATCTCTCCTTGTCATATACTTTAACCAAATTACCGCTGCTTGACGGGATTTCACAAGTTCCCATATCAAGAATCTCTGGGTTTGCATAACGAACTTCTTTGTTTTTCTTTTTGATATGTGTTGCATTATACCCGGTAGGAACAGTGAAACAAATATGATTGTATTCTCTGTCGCTAAGACCATGCAAATAAAGGGCGGTCTCGCCCGAATAAATAATATTCTTATTTCGTTGCTGCAGTACAAACAACTCATCTGGCCACACATTATCTAAGATATAAATGCCATGTGCTACTTTTTCCATATCATGCTCTCTGACGTATTTTGAGACAGATGGCTTTGATACACCTGATTCAACAGCCTTCGATGTAATCAAATATCCATTGTCTTTTTCAATTAGCGATTCCAAAATATCTGATGTTGCCATAGCTATCCTCCTTATCCTTGATATTTGCTTTTGTGCTTAAATTATATTGTATTTAAGCGTAAAAGTAAATACAATCCTTAGCTTGCAGAAGTAAAAGATATTTCTTCTTTATTCTGTTTTTGTTCCTCCTGAAAATGTGCATGGTCAACAATTTCCATATAATTTTCTATGAAATTACTTTGTTCATCAGAAAGCTCAGAGCGAAATTTCTCATATATCATTTCAATCCCTACGAATTTTCTTGTATTTAAAACACCAATATTAGCGAAAAAAAATACAAAAGCAGGTGATTTTGTCTTATAGAAATGCTTTATTTTCGCCAAGTACGCAAATAAAAGAAATTCCGTACAAAAATTCCTGATTTCGGAACTTTTTTGTACGGAATTCAATGTTTTTATACTATTTACACCAAACTGACTTTTCAGTTACTTCTTCTGCCGGACCAGCAGGGTGACTGCCTCCAACGAATCGGTGAACGGGAACATGTCCACGCCCACGCCCTTCGACACGCGGTATCCCTTCTTCTTAAAATACTTCAGGTCCCTGACCAGTGTCTCGGGATTGCAGGAGACGTAGACGATTCGCTCGGGACCGATCTGGGCTACGGAATTCATGAATTCTTCGGTGCTGCCGCTTCTGGGAGGATCCATCAGGACCACATCGACCTTCGCACCCTGTCCGGCCATCTCCACCAGGAATTTCCCGGCATCGTTCTGGTAGAACTGGATGTTGCGGATCTGGTTCGCCTTGGCATTGTTACGGGCATCCCGTACAGCATCGGCATTTAACTCCACACCAATGACCTTGCCGGCCTTGTCGCTGGCGATCATGCCGATCGTTCCGGTTCCGCAGTAGGCATCCACCACAGTCTCTTTGCCGGTGCTCATAATGGTGCGTTTCAAAATTCCCATCTAACTCTGGTCGTTTTTCCGCCATCTGTGTACGGATATCCTGCATGATCTGATGGCACAGCGTCATATCATGGTTCTCCGCATCCCAGATCACCTGACCCTCTGCATCACTCAGCCGGATCAGATACCCGTCTTTCAGGGCATACATGCCAAGACCATGGATATAGTCTACATTCCAGGTTCCATCTTCCGCATGATACTGAAAGGATAAGGACTGGGCCAGCTGCTCCGATGACATTTTCCGCTGCTGCGCCACATACTGCTCAAACTGACGGCTGATCAGGCCATTGGCCGTGACGCTGATAACCGCAACCGTAATCAGGACAATAAAGGCAAAGCCTGCTGCCAGCTGAGCGCTGATCTTCTGTTTCATTCCCTAAAACCTCCGAATTTATATCCCATTCCGTGAACCGTGCAGATATAAACCGGCTGTTTGGGATCGTCCTCCAGCTTCTTGCGCAGGTTCTTCACATGGGTATCGATCACCCGGTCATAGCCGGAAAAATCCAGGCCGAAGGCCAGCTCAATGAGGTCTTCCCGTGTGAATACCTTCTGCGGATACCGGGTGAAAGCATTCAGAAGCTTCCACTCGATGGGGGTAACCGCAATCGGTTTCTCCTGTTTGCAGACCTCCTTTCGATCCTGGTCGATCACAAGATCACCGTGATTCCAGGACACACGGCTGGAAACAGGTACTGGAGGCTCCAGCGTCCGCCGCCAGACTGCCTGCATCCGGGTATACAGATTTTTCAGGCTGAAAGGCTTGGTAATATAGTCATCCGCCCCGATATCCAGACCATTCAGCATATCTGTTTCCATGGTCTTTGCCGTGAGCATAATGACCGGCACCCGGGACTCTTTGCGG
>OKRY01001366.1_pt1 | contig 19857 bp, 19 predicted proteins | sample 1601121 | NCBI WGS metagenome assembly OKRY01 (sample SAMEA3541546, study PRJEB24748) | human gut metagenome | biome: human gut; feature: human-associated habitat; material: faeces | place: China | collected 2012
AAAATCAAAGATGAAGAACAGTTTCAAAATATTATAAATACCTGTTATTCCAAAGACTGGGTTGTATATACTAAAAAGCCAATGAAAAGTGCAAAACATGTTGTTAAATATCTTGGAAGATATACACATAGAATTGCGATAAGTAATGCACGTATCAAAAAGTATGAAGATAATAAAGTGACATTTTCGTACAAAGATTATTCAGATCATAATCAAATAAAGGAAATGACTTTAGACGACACAGAATTTTTTCGTAGATATATGATGCATGTACTTCCACCAAATTTTATGAAGATCCGCCATTATGGATTTCTAGGAAACCGTAATAAAGAAGAAAGAATAAAAGCTGTACGAACTGCTACAAACACGAAAAATCCAGGACCATTACTAATTGACTATGAACAGATTATTTCGGATATATTAAAAAGAGACGTTTCCATCTGCATCAAATGCGGACAAAAACGCCACTATCAATTGGAATAATCCCACAAATTCCAAAGTCACCAGCCCAATGAAATCATTGGGTAAGGGGACCATACCCAATATACAGAAAAATCGTGAAAAATGGAACCTTTAAATCAAATATTTCGATAGAAACTAAAATTTTTAGAGGATAAGCAATTATACTTTTATCCATACAGAGATGTGTTAGTTCAATAAAATTAAAACACCAATGTTGTACAATAATGTGCTTCGATTGGTGTTTTTTATCAACATTGATGTATTAATTTTCTAATGTATTATATCATATGATATATTTTTGTAAATACCCTATCATAAAGAATATAAATAAAAATGCATCCATTTAAACAGATGCATTATAATATGTCGCAATATCACTTTCTGAAATATACCCACACTCTGCCATTGCCTTTAATACCGCATATTGTTTCTGTTTGGCCTGGGAAAAATGATTCACCAATCCATAATGACTTGGAGATTGTGGAATACCCGCCAATAAAGAAGCTTGCGCAACCGTTAAATCTTCAGGAAGCGTATCCAAATAGCCCATACTCGCCTCATATATGCCTGTATAATTATTTCCATAATTGATCACATTCACATACAAAGTAATGATTTCATTTTTTGAATAATGCTTCTCTAAATAACGCGCCACAAAAAACTCTGTACTCTTACGATCCCATGAACTTTCAAACATCCCATACAAGTTTTTCGCAAGTTGCTGCGTAATCGTAGAACCACCACTTGTTAATAGATCTTCATCAAATTGAGAAACGGCCGCACGAACCAAGCCAATATAATCAAAGCCACCATGATCATAAAAGCGACGATCCTCTATCGCAATGGTAGCCCGAATCAAATTTGGTGATATATCATCATAATCCACATAATAAGGACTTGCCCTTACTTCATTGACTACCTCATCAACGGATTTTGTTTCTGTAAGCTGTACATAATTCCAATACCCCTTGCCAAAAAAGACGCCGACAAAACTAATAATTAGAATCAACAACAATTTAAATATAAACTTAACTAACTTTTTCATACCTAAACCTTAACATAAGAAAAAGAACTTGTAAAATTACAAGTCCGTAAGATTAATCTTTTAAAGTTACATGTGTGGCATCTTTGAAAATAGAATTTGCCGCAATCTGACCACGCACACGAGATAATGGATATACATTTGTATGTGGACCAATAATCGTTCCTGGACATAGAACAGAATTACATCCAACCTCTACATAGTCACCCATGAAAGCACCGATTTTTCTTAATCCCGTTTCAAATTCTTCAACCACATTATAATTCTCATCTTTTCTTCTCAAGATGATATTATCACGAGCACTCTTCAAATTACTTGTGATACCACCAGCACCTAAGTGAGAATGATATCCTAAAATACTATCCCCAACATAGTTATAGTGAGGAGTTTCTACATTGTCAAATAAGATACAGTTTTTTAATTCCACACTATTTCCAACAACACAATTTGCCCCAACCAAAGCACTACCACGAACAAAAGCACAATGACGCACTTCCGTTTTTGGACCAATGATACATGGAGCACCTAAATAAGCACTTTCAAATACATGAGCAGTTTTATGAACCCAAACATGCTCTTTGACTTCCACATAATCTTCCCCTAAGTTTTTTCCTAATTCTAAAATCAATTCTTTGATTCCAGCCAAGGCTTGCCAAGGATATTCAAACTGTGCCAAGTAATCCTTAGCCAACGTATGATTTAAATCATAAAGCTCACTAATTTTGTACATAAATTTCCTTCTTTCTTACCATTCAGGCTCAAACTTAAATTCAACCCGAATTTCATTTTCATCTATATCTAAAATCGCATAACTACATGGTCTTCCATCCCTTGCATGCGATAAAGATCCTGGATTCAATAATGTTATTCCATCCACTTGATCCAAATAGGCAACGTGCGTATGTCCAAAACATACTATATCACAATCCAATGCTTTTGCCCTATTTGAAAGCTGTTCACTTCTTGAAAAATACGAGAAGCGATGCGAATGCGTAACATAAATACGATGCTTACCAATTGGAATAATTCTTTCATCTTCAAAGCGACCATAATAATCATTGTTTCCACGAACAACGATATAGCCTGGATAAAACATTGGATCATCCTCTAAATCTCCACAATGAATAAATAATCCTGTATCTGGATGTTTTTCACGAATCGCATTTAATATATCATTTCTTCCATGAGAATCACTCACAACCACAATTTTCATAAATTACCCCTAATTCAGTTCATCTTGAAAAGACATTTGTTCCATACTCTTATCACCATCATGCAAGATCTTAGCATTCTCTATACCCACATATCGAAGTACAAATGGCAAATACCAATGTCCCGTCTTCTTTTCATGACCTTTTCCATAACGCACCACAAAACCATAGCGATACGCATTTTCCAATATCCATTCTACACGATTTTTATTTTCCTTAGACAATTCTTCTTCGACTTGCGTATAATCCATATCTTCATTTAGATGCTGCTTACAAAGCTCTATCCACTCATTTTGACCATCTAAAACAATCGTATACCCTAATTGCTGCTCATTCTTTCCAGCCCCATACATATAACTATCAACACCCGCAAATTCCTTTGACGCATTGACATACTGATCTAAGACTTGTTCATAACTCAAATAACCACTTGAAACACTCAAATGATCTTGGCCATCCATAACGGAAGCATAAGCATCGAGCATACTTGACAGATTATCAACCATGGCATTTTGAACATATATACCATTAAAATCCACTAAATTTTCCGGTTCATATTTATATACTGTATTTTCCTGATTTAAAACAACATATGGATTTGTAGGATCTGCCACCAACCTTAAATCTGAATATAGGACAGCCTCATTTTCATAATATGTTGTTAAATCAATATAGGAATAGTGCGACAACAATTCCTTTAAAGAATCATACGAAAAATTCTTACGGAAACGATTCACAAAATTGACAATATATTCATTATCCGCATCCTGCGTATCTTTTGCCTCTTTATAATACAACGTGTTTTTTAAACTAAATCCATCTAGCTTAATAAAATCCATAAACTTATCTGGCGTAATATGCTGATTGATCAAATAATCAATATCATTACTATCTAAATATTCTAGAATGATATCACGATTTGCATCCGTCGTATAAGGATACCTGGCTAACGGATCATATGACTTATCCATATGGTAAAGACAAAAACATCCTACCGCAAAACAAATCACAATCAATAAAACACGTGCTCGCATTTCTTTTCTACTAATCAAAATAAGTACCTCACGCAAAACATTATACTAAACTATCATTTTTCATGCAAACGAGCATAAAGAATCTTAGCCACATCTTCAGGAATTACCTCACTAAGTTGGTCTACACTAGCTTGTCGCATCTGCTTCATACTCTTAAAATGCTTCAACAATTCTTTTTTACGCTTAGGACCAATGCCACTTACCGTATCTAGCACTGATTTTGTCATCGACTTATCTCGTAACTTTCTATGATACGCAATCGCAAAACGATGCACTTCATCCTGCATACGCGTCAACAAAAAGAATAAACTTGACTTTGAATCAATAGGAATTTCATTTAAATTTACATCCATCAAAGCACGCGTCGCATGCTTATCATCCTTAACTAAACCTGCCACTCTTAAATCAAGCTGCAACATATCTATAATTTCTTTTGCAGCCGAAATTTGAGCGGCACCCCCATCCACCAACAATAAATCTGGAATCGGCAAATGTTCTTTCAACAACCTGAAATATCTACGATAAATAACTTCCTTCATACTATCGACATCACTTCTGTAGCCATCCAATTTATAATGACGATACGAATTCTTATCTGGAATTCCATCCTTAAAAACAACCAACCCACTCACATTAAAAGTCCCTTGAATATGGGAATTATCAAACATTTCTACCGTATGAATATTGGCACCAAATATTTTTGACAACATAGCATTGGCCTTTTTAAGCTCATTATCCTTACGAAAGACCAACTGAAATTTTTGTTCATGCGCCTCTTTCGCATTTTTATACACCATTTCAATCAATTTTTTCTTTTCCCCACGAATTGGAATATGCACATTCGTATTTAAAGCCTCTTTTAAAATATCAACTGGCGTACCCTGTGGCACCAAGATTTCTTTTGGCACTACATTCTTCTCATAATACTGCATGATAAAACTTGTAAAGGCATCCATCTCATCTTCATATAAAGGCGTAATGGACATATTTCTTTCCAACAATTTTCCTTGTCGAATAAAGAATGCCTGAAATGAAATATAGCCAGAATCCACATAATATCCAAACACATCGCGATTGGTCCGATCTTTAAAATCAATCGTCTGCTTTTCAATCACATGCTCTAATGCCTGAATCGTATTATAAATTTCCTGCGCTTTTTCAAACTGCAAATTTTCACTGGCATCTAACATTTTTGCCTGCAAAGAATCCATCACCTCTTTGGTATCCCCACACAAAAATTTCTTAATTTTTTTACGCGTCTTCTCATTTTCCTTAGGATCAACCTCATGGATACAAGGCCCTAAACACTGATGCATATGATAGTACAAACAAGGACTATCCGGAATATGCCGACACTTTCTTACACAAAAGATTTGATTGATCAACCTCACAATTTCATAAGCCGACTGACTGCTTGGATACGGCCCAAAATATTCACTCTTTTTACTTTTAATATTACGCGTTGTACGAACCACGAAATTATTTTCCTTTGTGATCTCAATATACGGATACGTCTTATCATCCATAAACATAATATTATATGGAGGTGTATGCTTCTTAATTAAATTGATTTCCAATAATAAAGCCTCTTTTTCACTGCCCGTCACAATAAATTCAAAATCACGAATATGCGAAACTAAACGCGTTGTCTTATTATTATGTGTACCATGAAAATAAGAACGAACACGATTCTTTAATACTTTGGCTTTTCCTACATACAAAATATTCTGATTCTCATCCTTCATGATGTAGCAGCCTGGCAAATCCGGAAGTAAAGCCAATTTATCTTGTAAATGCTTAGAAATACTCATTTTATCCCCTACTTTAATATGACTATCGTTGCTCCAAGTCCACCTTCACTAGGACCTGCACTTGTAAATTTAGAAACATTTGGCTGTTTCTTTAAATCCTTCCAAACCGCTGTTCTTAATGCCCCCGTACCCATACCATGAATGATACGAACTTGTTTTATGTGTTTTACAACAGCCTGATCTAAATATTTATCTAATGCCGCAATGCCTTCTTCAACACGCATACCAATTAGATTCAACTCTAAAGGAAAGCGACTCGATACACTTTCTACATGCGCTTTATACGTTGTCTTTTTAATTTGTGGTTTATGCATAGGCTCCAACTTAGAAAGCTTGACCTTCATCTTCATTCCATTTGTTAAAACCGTAGCTTCATTTCTTCGAATATCTACAATTTCACCATGCGAATTCAAACCAGAAATCTTTACATAATCCCCCACTTTGAATTCTTTCTTTTCTTCTTCAACATTCTCAACCACATTTTCATTTAAAAGATCAAGTTCATGCATCTTTTCAATCTGCTTATGCTGCTTACCCGTCTTCTCCTTGCGAAGCATCGTTAAAATTTCTTTAGCCTGCGCCTTTTTCTTTTCAAGCATCTCATTTAACTGTTCTTGATAGGACGCATCCAATTCAGCTTTACGCTTTTCGATTTCTTTTTCTTTTTCATAAGCCTCTTTTTGAACACGATGCGCATCCTCAATCAATGCATTAAAACGCTCTTTTTGTTTCAATACATCATTTTGAAGCTTCTCTAATTTCTCAAGTTCTTTTTCCGTCTGCTTTTCATTTTCATTCTTTAAAAAATCCGCTCTTTTTAAAATCGATTCTTCCAAATGATATTCTCTAGCAATATGAAACGCATAACTAGCCCCAGATACACCCGGAATATATTTATAGGTTGGCTTAAGAGTTTCTGGATCAAATTCAACACTCGATACCAAGACATGTTCATTGGCCTTTCCATACGTTTTTACTTGCGAATAGTGCGTTGAAGTTATGATTGTACTCTTTTTTGAAATCAAATATTCCAATATCGCAACCGCAAGACTGGCCCCTTCTAAAGGATCTGTACCATTTCCAATTTCATCCAATAAGATAAAACTATTCTCATCACTCTTTTGACAAATATGAGAAAGCCTAGAAATGTGACTTGAGAAAGTCGATAAATTATTTTCAATGGATTGATGATCTCCAATATCAAAATACATCGACTGATAAAATGGCAAGATGGCCTTATGACATAATACAGGAAATGCCGCATGAGCTAATGCCACAAATAGACCAATCGTCTTTAAAGTTACTGTTTTACCACCCATATTCGGTCCTGAAATCATAAGACAAGCTTGTTGATCGTTTAATTCATATGTGTTACAAACCACTTTCTTTTCATCAATCAACGGATGCTTGGCATGCTCTAAATACAACGAATGATCTCTAGATTGTAATGAAGGAATACATCCATCATAGCGAATGGCCCATTTTGCCTTTGTGAAAGCCACATCAATGATTGTTAATGTTTCTAATGCCGAAGTTAATGCGAGTGCATGTTTCTTTACCTGCATAGACAATTCTTTACAGATTCTTTTCTTCTCTTCTTCAATACGAATCACTAAGGATGAAATCTCATTATTATCCGCTACAAAACTCGATGGCTCTACATAATAGGCAAGACCTGAACTGGATTGTCCATGAATCATACCTCCAAAAGCATTTTTATCTTGGGCACGAACTAATACAACAACACGTCCCGAAACCGTTGTCGTCATATTTTCCATTAATTTTGAACTATTCTTCTTTAAAAACTGTCTCGATTTTGACTGCAAAGCTAAACGCGTATCTACCAAAGCCTTATGCATACTCTTTAATGCAGGTGTCGCATCTTCTTTAACACTCCCCGTTAAATCGATTTTGGAAATGATGGAATCCATCAAACGTGTACATCCATCCATCGATTGAGCTAGATTGGTTAATTCTATAAATTCAGAAGAGTTTAAACTTTGTTTTGCTTGCTTAACAGCCGTTAAGAAATGATAGATTGAAATTAATTCTTTACTTGTTAGTGTCATCTGTTTTTCAGCTTTTGAAACAGGTAAAGAAATATCATTTGCTCCTGACAAATTCAACAAACCACCTTTTTGTTCAAACTGGATGGCTTCTTTAGCATAATTCAATTGTTCTTGTATTTCTAATTTATTAAATTGAGGCAACGCATTCAAAATCTTTTCTTTGGAACAAGAAAAACTTGAAAATGCGCAAATCTGAGTTAATACACTCGAGAAATCAATAGTCTGGTTTAGTTCATCTCTAAAATTTCGTTTCATAAAATACTCCATTCCTACCTATTTTAACACAAATTTTATGGTAAACTAAATAAGGTGATTAAAATGGCAACATTGACAAAGAATATGACAAAAGAAGAAATCTTTCAATTAAAAAACCGATTGTCTTCTTTTATTTTAAAAGAAAGTACACCTTCATATACGTATTATCAAATCAAGACAAAAGAGTGTACAATTACAGCTTACACAAGTGGTAAAGTTGTATTTCAAGGAGCTGATCTTTCTTGGTTAGAACCTGCAACGCCTCAAAAAGAAGCACAAGATCAGGCTGGAAGTGATGAAGTTGGTACAGGCGATTATTTTGGTCCTGTTGTAGTGACTAGCTGTATCGTCACAAAAGAAGCAAGAGAAAAATTATCTCATTTAGGCATACAAGATTCTAAACAAGTGGATGATACCAAAATCAGAAAACTAGCCCCACTCATTAAAGATGTCTGTCCACACAGTATTTTGATTGTGCCCAATTCAAAATATAACGATATGCACGATTCTTGTAATATGGTGGACATGAAATGTCGTTTACACAACCAGGCCTATGTAAATCTAATCCATAAAGGATATACGCTTCCTAAGCAGATCGTCATCGATCAATTTGTCCAGGAAAAAATTTATTATCGCTATCTACAAGGTTTTCCTGAAGTAATTCGCGGCATTACTTTTGAAACAAAAGCTGAAAATAAGTATCTTGCGGTAGCTTGTGCAAGCATTCTTGCTCGCAATGCCTTTTTAGAAGCTTGGGATCTTATGGAAGAAAAATATGATTTTAAATTCGAAAAGGGGGCTGGTAGTAAAGTGGATGCTTGTGGCAAAGAATTTGTGAAAAAATTTGGAAAAGAAAAGCTTTACCAAGTGGCAAAGCTTCATTTTAAAAATACTCAAAAAATCGGTGCTTAACGCCTTCTTCGATCATTTTGCGCTATGGAATAATAGCGCTTTTTATCTTCATACATCTTTTGATCGGCTTCTTGTAAAATTTCACTCAAATTTAAACAACGCTCTTTCCATATATACCCTGTCGCAACACTGATTTCTAGTTCTTTCATACGAACGAGCAGCTTATTGTATTTAGACATAAATTCCGATTCCAAAACATCTTGTTCGATCACCACAAATTCATCTCCACCAATTCGGTATAAGTTATCCGCAAAAATTTCTTGTAGTACATAAGAAGCACTAATAATCAAAGTATCTCCTGCAAGATGTCCCATTTTATCATTGATTTCTTTTAATCCATTTAAATCCAAATAAATCACTCCAACAAAATGAAGTTCTTTACACCTATTTTTTTCAATATATTCATTAAAGTGATTGCGATTTTGTGCATAAGTCAAAGAATCTACATAGCTTAAATTCTGTAAATGTTTCTTTTCTTTTTCACGTGTCATGGCCGTTTCAATAAAGAAAGATAAAGATTCTAAAAAGTCTTTTTGGTAGTAGTTTTGTTTAGGGTTGTCTACCGCAAAAACACCTTTAATTTGATGATTATCCACAAATGGTACAAGGATTATACTATGTATTTTTTGTGAAATAAAACTTGAATAAATGGGACTCGTCTTTGAGATTTCAGAAGTTACATCTTCAATATAATATGACTTTTGATTTTCAAAAAAGCGCTGCACTAAATCCATATTTTCTAAACATAGACGGACCATATTATCAATATGAATATCATCATTTCGATTTCCATATTCATAAATGCCATTCGTTTGTTTATTTTCAAAATTTAAATCCAATACATAACATCTTTCAGCTTGATAAAATTCACAAATAGTTTTCAAGATATCCTCAATGGCTCCCTTTTGATTTGTACCATTCGATAGTTTGCGAACGCATTGAATCAAAGTCTGCGAAACGTTTAAATCCTTTTCAAATTCATTTGATTTGTTTGAAATTCTTCGAACTTTTGTGATATAGAACCCACAATACAATAAAAGAATCACAACTTCACAAACGACCATGAGCATATAATTCTTTTTCAATGTCAAGGCACTCGCAAAGGCTACATCTTCATCCACAATAACAATTAATTCCCAATTAAAAACTTCAATCGGTTTATAACATAAATATTTTTTTATGCCATCTTTTTCAAATTTTACGACACCTGATTTTAAAGCATGTATTTGTTTTACAACGTCTTTTTTAGGCGATAATAATTTACAACCATTCGTTGAAAAAGTGTCATAATCTAAAATATCTTGATTATTCATCACGACCTGTCCATCCGTTGTATCAATAATGAGATTTTGTGTCTTTCCACTATATATTTGCGTATAAAACTGTTCATCTAAAGTATCACATTGAATTACACCAACTAAATAGGCAACGACTGAATTATTTTGTTGGATAGGCACATAATAATTCACACTCTTTTTATTTGTGAGTGGATCTGTATGTACTAGATCCATATATTCTGTATCTGCATTCAATGTCAAAAAATCATTCGATTGAATTGGTTGCACATCTTTATGCATTGTATACATCGTATTATTTTGCATCGATAAATCGACGCGTTCAAACAAAGATACATCTTCAAATGTACTTAATCGACTGGTGTATTCTGCATATGTAGGCAAATGATCTTCATTGGAAAAATCTTTTCCAATCAAACGCAAATAATTCAAATCATCCTGCATACGATTTTGAATACTTTGAATGATGGCATTACTCGCATTTTCTAATCGGTTGTAACAACTTTCTTCTTCTTGTTTAAAACTAATATGATAGGTTGTAACAGTTAATGCCAATATCAATATCATAACTAAAAGCGTTGGTAATAACTGATTTATTTGTTTTTTCATATGTATTCCTTTTATCATTTCTGACTTTAATTATAAACCCATAAAATGTTAAAGGCAAAAAAGAAGTAACATAAGCTACTTCTTTAACGATTGTTGATCTTTGTTTCAACCTCCATATCATAAGGAAGTTGAATCAATTTTACACCCGCATCATGAAACATGCGTTTACTCGCAATATTTCCTTCTGTACCATCATACTTGTCACTTTCATATACAACACAAGTAATACCGGCTTGAATAATGGCTTTTGCGCATTCATTACATGGAAATAATGAAACATATAAAGTACAACCATGTAGATCTTGAATACTATTTAAGATCGCATTCAATTCAGCATGTACCACATAAGGATATTTTGTATCTAAAAATTCTCCGTCTCTTTCCCAAGGAAATTCATCATCTTCACATCCATAAGGAAAACCATTATAGCCTAGTCCAACCACTCTTTTTTGTGGATTGACAATACAAGCTCCTACACGCGTATTTGGATCTTTTGAACGCATAGCACTCAAATGTGCCATACCCATAAAATACTGATCCCAACTCAATACATCTTTACGCATTATTCTTCCCCTTCTCTAAGTTCATTTAATACTTTTTCAAAAGTTGGTTCTAACGGTACTTCAAAGTGCATCTTTTCATGTGTTGTTGGATGAACAAATTCCAAGGCGCATGCATGCAATAACTGACCATTGGCTTGGATTGTTTTTCTAGGACCATATTTTGGATCGCCTGCAATTGGATGCTCAATATATTGCATATGTACACGAATCTGATGAGTTCTTCCTGTTTCCAATTGACATTTAATGTACGCAAACTTACTGAAGTTTTCTAAAACACTAAAATGCGTGATCGCATCCTTTGAATTGTTTGCGGTAACCGCCATTTTCTGTCGATCCTTTTCATCACGACCAATTGGTGCATGAATCGTGCCATATTCATGTGTAAATGGTTTATGCACTATGGCTACATATTCTCGATGACATGTCTTATCTTGAAGTTGTTGGCTCAATGCCTCGTGCGCCTTATCATTTTTGGCAACAACCAAAAGACCAGATGTATCTTTATCAATACGATGTACAATGCCTGGTCGCATCACACCATTTATACCACTCAAATCTTTACAATGATACAATAAGGCATTGACTAGCGTGCCCGAATAATGTCCTGGAGCTGGATGCACCACCATACCTTTTGGCTTGTTGATCACAATGATATCATGATCCTCATATACAATATCTAGATCAATAGGTTCTGGTAATACTTGAGTTGAATCAAGTTCAGGAATTGAAACTTCAATTTCGTCATTTACACAAACTTTATAACTCGCCTTCATCACCTTTTGATTGACCAAGACATTTCCTTCATCCAATAAATCTTTAATTCTCTTACGCGAAAAATCTAACTTTTCAGCTAATACTTTATCTAAACGATCCAATTTTGTATCTTCATCTATTTTTAGGATTCTTGTTTCCATTTCGCTTGCTCCTTCTTATCGTCTATAAACATACTGATTAATATTAATGCAATTCCTACGGTTATGCAAATGTCCGCCACATTAAATACGGGAAATGGATAACCAAAAATATAGAAACTAAAAAAGTCTCTAACATATCCTAGACTCATACGGTCAATAAAGTTACCAATAGCTCCTGAGAAAACTAAAGATAAACAAATTTGATAGCGTGAATCATCCGTTTTAAAAAACATATATACCATCGCAACTAGGGCAATTAGAGTTAGTGCTGCAAAAAAGCCCATTCCAGCTTGTGCAAACATACTAAATCCAGCTCCCGTATTTTGAACATATGTCAAGTAAAAGAAATGATTGATCATTTCCACGGTTTCATTTAATTTGATCGACTTCACAATAGCCCATTTCGTCCATTGATCTAGTCCTAAAGTGACAAATACTATTAATAAGGATGCCACTACTGTTTTTCCTTGTTTCATCTTATATCCCCTTTTAAAACGATTTGTTTCTTCTATGTAAAAATAACATTTTGAAAAATAACCATACACTCATGCCAAGCGCAAAGATATATCCAAAAAAGCCAAGTGCAGGTATACCCATAATGGTCGGTTTCATTTTTGTTGTACAAATCAAGCTTGAACCTACAACCAAGGCTGCAATCAACACACATACAATCAAACGATTCACCATCTGATCAATCTTGGCAAGTGGAGCTTGAGAACCCATTAAATTTAAGTTTACCTTGATTTGTCCTCTTTGAACCATCTTTAATACATCACTAGCCTGTACTGGAATATCGATTGAATGTGAAAGTGCATCTACACTTCGCTTAAATCCCGACTTTATTTCTTTTTGCCAATCAATCTGCGTCAAACTTGACTTATGACTCATTGCTATCTTCATCGTATTCATATTCGGATCTAAAGCCGTTAATGTTCCTTCAATTGTCATCATCGAACGAGCTAGCATACTTATGCCTTTTGGCAAAGAAATCGAATAGACATGACATATTGAAAACATATCTTGTACAAGTTTTGCGACATCAATTTGAGCATAAGGAACACTCAAATATTGATTTACAAATTTATCCATGTCGTTACAAAATGCAGAATAATCAATTTCTTTCTTACAATCTCCAATCATTAAAATGCAATCGACTAATTTCTGTGTATCCTTTAATGCGATGGCACGAACCGCCGATTTCATCGTTTCCCTTTCATTCGCATCTAAGATTCCCATCATACCAAAATCAATCCATACGATTTGATTATCGCGAATTCTTAAATTTCCTGAATGTGGATCCGCATGAAAGAAACCATTCTCAATGATTTGTGAAATATAATTAAATGCCAATTTATCAGCAATTTCACTACGGTCATAGCCTAGTTCATCTAATTTTTTTGAATCTGTAATTTCTACACCATCCACATATTCCATCACTAAAATATTTTTCCTGGTATATTCATCATAAATTTTAGGTGCATCAATAAATTTACAATCCTTATATTCATTTTTAAATCGTTTCGCAAACTGTGCTTCAATCGTAAAATCCATTTCTTGTTTGGCCGTGTACCAAAATTCATCGATAACCATATCTAAATCGACGACACTTGAAACAATATCGGATAGATTTAATATTTTTACAGCTTTTCTTAATAATGCGACATCACGTTCCATCCACTCATAAATTTTTGGTCGTTGAATCTTTAAAACAACTCTTTCTTTTGTTTTTAAAGTTGCCGCATGTACTTGCGCAATCGATGCCGATCCTAAACATATTTCATCAATACTCTCAAATTCTTCATGAAACAAATCACCATATGTATCTTGAATAATTTGTTCAACCATCGAAAAAGGCATAGGTGTTACATGAGAGCGAAGCTTCATCAACTCTTTACAATAACGCTGTGAAAACAGGTCTTGTCTTGTTGACATAATTTGGCCAATTTTGACAAATGTTGGCCCTAAATCTTCTAAAATCATACGAAATTTTACTGGATCCATTCCCTTTTGGATGTGGTGTTTTCTAAGTATTGAAACAATCTGGGCAAATCTAGCACTTGTTGACATCGTTTTTGTATCACTCATTTTTTCACATCCTGTCTTCTATGTAAAGGTGTATTGGTCACTTTACTCTTTTTTAATACCTTACGTGTATTGAATTTCTTCTTATCTTCCACAAGAATCATTTTCAACAAACGACTCCAATCTTTATTATTTTTCATAACAGTATTTTAACATACTTGTTAAAAATCAAAAAGAAACAGTATTCACTGTTCCTTAATAGTAATCATCGACCAATGTAATTTTATCTTTTAAAGCCTTACCATAACGAATACTTATATGAATTTCATTATTTTTCGCGTAATATTCATCATAGGATTTTGTTCGAAACGTTTTGAATAATGTTTGTAAATCCTTTGACATCTCATAATCATCCATCTGCAAATCCAATTGATCTTCATCCTGTACAATATGAAGCATTTTAGGATATGTGATTACTAACGCATCATCTTGTAACTTATCATCTTCAACCATTTCATCCACAACGACACGCACATCGCCTACAGAACTTAAATACGTCTTTGTATATAAGCGAGCGCTATTGGGCATTGAAGTTGTCATTGTCTGTGTTTCTTGAGATAAATCCATTTGATGGGGACTAATTTGACTGAATTCATATACAAAGGTTCCAACACCAAACACAAATAATAAGATTGAAGCAACAAGTAATACACCTAATTTACGCATTTGTATCCACCTTCTTTGGCCATGCTCGAAATAACATCAATAAAATAGCCAAACTTCCTAGTACAAAGGCAATATCTATACAATAGAGTCCAAAACTGGTTGTGGCATACATCATACTTACGTAAATCATCACAACAAAACCGATACCACTGCCAATCAATATGCATGAAACTGGAATCATTGCGAAAACGAGTATCACCTTTAATATATCCGATTCAACATGATGCACTTTTCTTTCATGATATAATGGGCGATCTGGTGTTGGGGGCAAATCATTCGATTTGATATTGTCATTCCACGTTTCCTTAATGTCATCCATCACACCTACATGATTTGCATGTAAACGATAGCGTTCTACTCTTTTGGTCATGACCTTCACAAAGAAATAAATCGCAATACATACATATAGAAGACGACATAAACTTAACATAAAGTCTGTAATCGCATAGAATCCTATAAAGAAAGAGAAAATCATAGACAACACAATTCGACATAATAGATCTACCACAATCAGTTTTCCAATCCACAAAATCAATACAAGCACAAATGCATCGAATATGATGTGGAAGATTTCATTCATCGAAAAATTTCCTAGTTTAGAAAACATTCCCTCCAGTTTCGTGTATACCTTATCAATTGTTTTGTCAGCTTTACTTGATAATGGATCCATCGAATCTGTATTGATTTTATAGGCAGACAAAATCTCTTTAGCCAATTCATCCACATCTCCAAAGCCGGCTACTGCCTCTTCTTCGGATACGCCACTTGCGATCTTGTCATCAATATAGGTTCCATATTCTAGGATAATATCTTCTTTTTCTTTATCATTGATCAACGATAATTTTTGATTCAAAAGATCTAAAAATTCACTTTTTAACATTTTATTTTACTCCCTTCAAATATGTATTTACACTCTCTGAAAAATTGGTCCATTCTTCTAATAAAGCCTCATATCTTGCAAGTCCTAGACTCGTGATATGATAATACTTTCTTGGAGGGCCTTCTGTTGATTCTTTTAAATAAGATTCTAATAAATGATCATTCGATAAACGCTTCAGTAAAGGATAAATCGTTCCTTCATTCACTTGAATCACTTCATTAATTCTAGATACAAGTTGATATCCATATAGATCATCAGCCACAATCGCCTTTAATACAATCAATTCTAAGACGCCTTTTTTAAATTGAGTATTCATGCGCCACGCCCTTACTCTTTCCTATCAAAGATGGTTGAAACACATCCACATACATCTTTTCTAAAGGATTTAATGATAAACCTTTGCTGGATTGAATATATTTAAAATCTTGATTCACAAGCTTATTTTTATATTTTAATTTCAGTTCATAAGCTTCATTATATTCAACAGCACCTACACCTATCACTTGAACGCACATAAATAATTTAGAAGCTTTAGTCAATCCCATTATCTTTCCATTGCGAATCCATCCACAAAAATATACAGGAATATTCTGAAAGGAATAACCTGAAATATGATCGATGGAAATAACAGGAAGATTGTATTTTTTTCCTAAACATTGTGCTAATTCTTTTGTAGCTCCATGTTTAGAGCAATATATAACAGCTCTTGGTTGCATATTATCACCTCTTCACTATTATGATATACACACTACCTTGGATTGTCAAGTACTGTGTAATATGTATTTAATCTAGATGAATTTAACATTCAATATTCACTTTATTTTAAAATATCCATCTGTTAAATATTGTAGTAGAATATAAGTGATAAATTTCTTTTATATAAAGTTTTAAAGCAAACATCACAATGAACGCAACACTTTATATTTATTCAATAATATAAATATATCGCATAGCTTATAAGATGTTTATATTGAATCTAATCGTACAATAATAGGTATAAATATATGTGATTAATTTAACAAATTAATCATTGACACCCAATTACGGTTTTGCTAAGATAGGTTTACCTTAACGGATATGTTAAGTAATCAGTTAACTCGGTCTTAGTCGGAACCCCCAGTATAAGGGATTAGGTTGTGACTAAGGCCTTTTTTCATTTGGAAAGGATATAAAAAATGAATCATAACGATGGAATTAAAACTGCTATTCTTGTTGATGGTGGTTTTTACAGAAGAAGAGCTTATGCATGTCTAGGTGACTTAACCCCAAAAGAAAGAGCTGATGAATTAGATGTATATTGTAGAAGACATTTAACTGAACGTATCAATGGAGAAAAAGTAAATCATTCACTATATAGAATATTCTATTACGACTGTGAACCTGTGGATAAAACAATATATAATCCATTTACGAAATCAAATGTAAATTTAGGTAAGTCTCCAACTTATGAATGGACAAATGCCTTCTTTGAAGAACTAAAGAAAAAACGTAAATTTGCGATTCGATTAGGACAACTTGCTGTTCAACAAGCAAACTATAATCTTTCCCAAAAAGCTTTTAAAAAGTTGTGTAACGATACTCTTAATTTTTCTGATTTATCTGAATCAGATATAATCCTAAATATTGACCAAAAAGGAGTTGATATGAAGATTGGTTTAGACATTGCTTCCCTGGTATATTGTAATTGACCCATCTAACTGGTCGACTACAATATACTTCTCCTTTCTTTCAACCTTTAATAACCGTGGTTGAAGACGGTGTTGTTAATTTGTAAAATTGAATATGTGAATGTGGATTTGTATATTCATCTCCTGTAGCTTGACTACTTTTGAGAGGTTCTTACCACACCTTATTCCAAAACAGTGATTAGTTAGATGAGTCTTTGAATTCGTATTTTGAACCAGGTTTTGTGGTCTAAGTGTTGTGGATAACCATTTTCACAAATTTTAATCAAGAAAGGATGTTTATTTATGAAATTAGTTGGTATCGATGTTGGAAAGAACAGTCATCATTTTTGTGTCATGGACAAAGAAACTGGTGAACTCAATGTTACACCATCTTCTTTTTCTAACAACAAAGAAGGATTTGACTTTCTGATCAACTCTCTTAAACCGTATTCTAAAAAATCAATTCTATTAGGTATGGAAGACACTGGGCATTACCATGTTGCTCTTCTTAAATTTCTTCTTAGCAACGGATATACTGTTGCCTTGATCAACCCTAAAACGACTGATCTTACACGCAAGATGGAAGGCGGCATTACTAAGAATGACAAACTGGATACAATCACTATTTGTGATGTTCTAGATACTCCCGAACGTAAGAAACAGTATCGTATTACTAAAGTTGACCGTTTTGATTTATATGAACAAAGACAATTGACTCGTCATCATCATAATCTAAAGGAAGAACTCAATATATACTGTAATCGACTACAGAAATCGATTGATCTTGTTTTCCCTGAATTCAATACCTTATTCGGTTCTAAATATGGCGTGGTTTACATGAATCTTCTTAAAACGTTTGGCAGTGCTGAAGCTATCGCTTCTACAGATATTCGTACAATTCGTAAATGTTTTGAAATCAAAGGTAGAGGCGGCCGCATTTCATTGACTCCTGAAAAGTTAAAAGAATGTGCTAAGAATTCTATCGGAATCTCTTCTGAAGTTGAAACTATACAGATCAAACACTTGGTAAGCCAAATCATGCTTACCGTGAAAAATACAAAGTTTACGGAGAACTGATCAATACTTACGGCTATAATCTGGAACCGGGATCAAAAGAACTGACTGCCCTGAATTATTATACCAACGAAGAGATTACTATCCCGCTTGATCCGACACAGACTCCGGGCGAGAATGCGCAACGTTATTTTGCAAAATACAACAAACAGAAGCGTACATTTGAAGCATTGACGGAGCTGATCCAGGAAACTGCCGATGATATCCAGTATCTGGAATCTATCAGCAACGCACTTGACATTGCTCTGAACGAAGCGGATCTTGCTCAGATCAAAGAGGAACTGATGCAGAGCGGCTATATCCGCAGAAAACATACAAAGAAAATCGTTCTTTCACAAACAAAACGCTTATAAGTCAGCCATTTTTCTGGCGGTACTTGTCTGTTCGCATTTTTCAAATCCAGCACTTGCTGCACTTGTAAGCGAAGCTCTTCCATCTCAGCTTCATCGGCTTTAGGAAAGCGGTAAAGATGTAAATGCAGCGTCTTGTTGAGTGATCCATAGTCGGTGTATTGCTTCCAGGCTTCCGTGGTGGAATGGGCGTACACACGTTCGCCAGTATCGTAGAAGCGCTGGTTATGCAGCGAAGCGTCATATCGGTCAAAGCTGCGCTTCACGATGTCCTCGCTGAGGCGAATGCCCTGTATGAACTTCACTTCCAGATCAATCTGTTTTTGGATGTTGATTAGGCTTTGATACCCCCGATCCGTCACCAAAATCACTTTCGAGAAATCAAAACCGGCATCCTTCATGCGAAAAACAATTTCTCCAAAGGCTGTGACATCAGGGATTGAGCCTTCATAGGCATGGGCGAAGACAATGTCCCCAGAGTCTTGGTCGCAAACAAAGGTGAAATTGAGTACCGGTAATTCCGGATCACGTTTGGCATGGCCGTAGGCGACATCCGCGATGGTGGCCGAATATGACGAAATCGTTGTGTTGTCCAACGCATAGTGCACGCAGTCTGTGCCGGACATCCTTTCGATCTTGCTTTGATGCCGCAGATGGAAATAGCGCGCAAAGTCCTTAGGCGTAACTCGGCTCAATACTTCGCTGATGCGCTGGCTCTTCAGAGCAGGACCATGCGGCAAATACACACTGGCCCGCCAATCCTCCATGGCAGCCATGGAGTTGCCGCCGTCTAATTTGTAGATCGCCAGATTGAGCAGGCTGCGGGCATCCTCTTTGAAGATCTCGCGCAGATGCTCAAGCACCTGTGACTGCGCTGCCAGCTGTTCCAAAGCCCAAGTGAACCCCAAGCTGCGGGTATCCCACAAAGCTGTATCGATTTCGGCCTCCGCTGGTTTAGGGC
>OKRY01001379.1_pt1 | contig 19794 bp, 17 predicted proteins | sample 1601121 | NCBI WGS metagenome assembly OKRY01 (sample SAMEA3541546, study PRJEB24748) | human gut metagenome | biome: human gut; feature: human-associated habitat; material: faeces | place: China | collected 2012
ATAGACACCTTAAAGCGTGTGCGTGAAGCAGGCGGAGCATCTTTCATTCAGGGAACGTGCAATGTTTCTCTTTGCTCCCAGGTCAAGAAGTGCTACTTTCGGACCGTCGCCTTTTAAAATCTCTTTCTCGCGGCATGTTACCTTCTCTACTACCTTACCTGTTGTATATGCTTTTAACTGGGGGATAATTGTATCTAAATCATAATTTTCATTGACGGTGATCATACCGTTCATGGTACCTTTCTCACGAAGAATCTTTGTCAGGGCACGCGTATCAATGCCGCAGATTCCCGGAATATCATTTTCTTCTAAAAAATGCTGCACTGTATCTTCTGAGCGGAAGTTGCTTGGCATACGGGATAACTCTCTGACAATAAAGCCATCCGGCCATCCTTTCTTTGATTCCATATCCTGATAACAGATGCCATAATTTCCGATCAAAGGATATGTCATTGTAACTGCCTGTCCGGCATAACTAGGATCGGTTAATACTTCAAGATATCCTGTCATAGACGTATTGAATACGATCTCACTAATGATCTCTTTTTTTGCTCCAATACTTGTCCCTTCAAATACAGTACCATCTTCTAAAATAAGAAACGCTTTCATATTAAATATCCCATTCCTTTCCATTGAGTTCTAGTATCATCTGCGCAGTCTCTACCATATTAGTAGCACTGTCCATACTTAGCTTTTGAATATAATGATGTGCTTCATCTTCTGTCATTTGATTACGCTCCATAAGAAGTTCCTTGGCTGTCGTAATCACTTTTCGGTCATTCTCTGATCTGACTTTTGGTTTGTTCTTTTGCTTTTTCTTCCAGCGGTTATATTGAACCATCATCATTTCTAATGTGTTCAACAGATCCTGTACACGAAATGGCATCGAAAGTGATACCAGATTTCTTACATCACACTCTGCTAATTTTGCCGGCGAAGCAAGCAGTAAAAGCTGAAAACCTTTCGGCAGATATTCGTTCAGATCCATATAATACATATCGGAAAAACGATATCCACTGATCACAATACCGCCATCCAGACGGTTGACAGCGTCAATTACCTGAGCACCACTGTCACAAACCATATTTACATCATAACCATTTTTAATAAGAAGTTTTCGTAGATTTTTTGCATCATTCAATTTAGGAAAAGCCACTATGATGTCCGCCATGACAAAACCTCCTATCTACTGTAATGATGCATCCTTAAACGGTTCCAAGATAACGCTCTTTTTCCCATTTTGTTACCTGTTTGCAATACTCATCCCATTCCGCATCCTTTGTAACGATCAAATGATGTGAAATGTGCTTACCAAGTGCTTCCTGTAAAAATTCATCTTCCTTGAAATATTTGACTGCTTCATGCAATGTTCTCGGCAAACGCTCTGTCGTATCATTTTCTTCGGTACCATCGTCCATGCTGACCGGTGTTTCGTATTGGTTTCTGATTCCATCCAGACCTGCCATCAGGCAGGCTGCGATCACCAGGTAAGGATTTGCTGCACCATCCGGACTTCTCAGTACAATTCTTGCACCATCACCGCCAACAGATGTTAAGCGGATCAAAGGACTGCTGTTTGTTGAAGACCAGCCTACACTGATCGGTGCCAGATATCCCGGTATCAAACGTTTATAAGAATTTACGATTGGGTTATTGACTAATGTCATACTTGCAATATGTCTGAGTATTCCTGTCATAAACTGATATCCTTCTTTGCTGACACCAAGTTCATCCGATGAATCACTGAAAATATTCTTACCATCTTTGCATACAGAAAAGGTATAATGTGCTCCGGAACCTTTTACATTTTCCTTTGGCTTAGGCATAAAAGTTCCATGGCATCCATGTCTTCTGGCAACGGTTCTGACTACCAGACGTGTTGTCATAATATCGTCTGCCATCGAAAGTGCATCTACATGGCTCAGATCCAGTACATGCTGGGCTGCTTCATCCGAATGATAAGAAGATTCGACTTCTATTCCCATATCTGCAAGATAAAGAACCATATCACGTCGCGTATTCTCACCGCCATCTGTCGGCCCTATATCAAAATAGCCGCCCTTCTCAGTTGTATGATTGGTCGGCTCTCCGTTTTCGTCCAAATCAAACAAAAAGAATTCACTCTTGATCGCAACATCAAGTTCAAATCCCATCTCTTTTGCCTGATTGATCGCTCTTTTTAAAATATATCTGCTGTCTCCTTCAAAAGGAGTACCATCCGGTTTTACCACGTCACAAATAAAACGTGCTACTTTTCCATGCTGTGGTCTCCATGGGAAGATCACGAAAGTATCCAGATCCGGAATTAAAAACAGTTCCTCGTATCCTTTTCCACGAAATCCGTCAATCGCAGCACAGTCAAACTTACACTTACCATTTAAGATCTTATCAATCTGATCGATCGTTGCTGCCATATTTTTTAAATTTCCGGCAATGTCTGTAAACTGTAAACGGATAAATTCAATATCTTCTTCTTCGATCAGGTCAAGAATATCCTGTTTGGAATACTTTGCCATTCTAAACACCATTCCTTTCTGCCTAAATTTTTAACCAAACGTGCTTATCTGTCTGCTTAAAGCAGGGCAAAAAAAATTTGTAAAAAATCACAAATTTTCTTTTTTCGATATATGCTTACACATTTCATCTATTATAGCTTTTTTTCGTGCTTTTGTCAAAAGCTTTTTTTGCATATTTATAATAATATCACTAATATTTATACTTTTTCTGTCACAATCCAAAAGAAACAAAAATCCAAGTGTGCAACGCCTGGATTTTTGAGTTAATATATCTTTCAAAATTTTCATACATTGATATCATCTTTTGTACTGTAACGAAGTCTTGCCATCGCTCTTGCAAGTGATGCCTGTGAACGGTAATATTCCTGAATGCTCTGCTTTTGACGAAGCTGTTCTTTTGCTCTTTCTTTGGCTTCGTTTGCACGACGGATATCTACTTCTTCGGGATATTCTGCGGTATCAACGATGATCGTAACACGGTTGTTGACTACCTGACAAAATCCTGCTCCAACGACACCTTCCTGCCAGGTACCATCTTCCAGCAAAAGCCGTAATTGTCCCGGTTCGATCGAAAAGACCATATTTTCATGGTGTGCCATGATACCTTTTCCACCATCCTCTAACGGAATCGTCACCTGATAACATTTTCCGTCATAAAAAACTCTGTCACAGGCGATCACTTTTACCAAAAAACTTTCCATCTTATGTTCTCCCTTCCTAAGAAGTTCCTTCCTGCTTTGATTCACATTTTCTGTCAGGCTGACTGTGATTCACGGGCTGCTTTTTCAATCACTTCATCAATCGTTCCTACATTAAAGAATGCACTTTCCGGATAAGCATCCATTTCTCCGTCTATGATCGCTTTAAATCCACGTATCGTTTCTTTTAACGGAACATATTTTCCCGGAACACCGGTAAACGTTTCAGCAACATGGAATGGCTGTGACAGGAAACGCTGGATCTTTCTCGCACGATAAACCGTGATCTTATCTTCTTTGGAAAGTTCTTCCATACCCAGAATTGCGATAATATCCTGCAATTCTTTATATTTTTGTAAGATTTCCTGTACACGTCTTGCTGTCTCATAATGCTCTTTTCCAACGATGTCTTCTTCGAGAATACGCGAATTTGACTCCAGCGGATCGACTGCAGGATAAATACCCTGCTCTACGATCTTTCGTGAAAGAACGGTGGTTGCATCCAAATGGGCAAATGTTGTTGCCGGAGCCGGATCCGTCAGATCATCCGCAGGCACGTAGACAGCCTGTACCGATGTAACAGATCCGTTCTTTGTAGATGCAATACGCTCTTGCAATTCACCCACTTCTGTAGCAAGTGTCGGCTGATATCCCACAGCAGAAGGCATACGTCCAAGAAGAGCGGACACTTCTGAACCTGCCTGCACAAAACGGAAAATATTATCAATAAAAAGCAATACATTCTGTTTTTCTTCATCACGGAAATATTCAGCCATCGTAAGACCGGTCTCTGCAACACGCATTCTTGCTCCCGGCGGCTCATTCATCTGTCCAAACACTAACGCAGTCTTATCAAGTACACCGGAATCTTTCATTTCTGACCAGAGATCATTTCCCTCACGGGAACGCTCTCCTACACCGGTAAAAATGGAATAACCACCATGTTCTGTTGCAATATTTCGGATCAATTCCTGGATCAGAACGGTTTTGCCTACGCCGGCACCGCCAAACAGACCGATCTTTCCTCCTTTGGCATATGGTGCGAGCAGATCAATAACCTTAATACCTGTCTCTAAAATCTCTACCACAGGACTTTGTTCTTCAAATGTCGGTGGTTCTCTATGGATACACCACTTCTTTTCTGTTGCCAGAGATTCTCCATTATCGATCGTATCCCCAAGAACATTAAACAATCTTCCTAATGTTTTTTCACCAACAGGAACCTGAATTCCTCCACCGTTTGCAACCACTTCCATATCCTTGCAAAGACCTTCACTCGAAGCGAGCATAATACAGCGTACCGTATTATTTCCTATATGCTGTGCCACTTCCATCACACTGCGTTTTCCCTGGTTTTCTACTTCTAAGGCATCCTTAATAAATGGAATGTCATTATTCGGAAACTCGACATCTATAACAGGTCCCATTACCTGAACGATCTTTCCTTTTTTCATATCAAGCAGATCTCCTTTCCTGTTATTCTGTACTCTCGTTATCTTCTCAAAACGAATCCTTTTGGCTGGATTCTACGTTCAGAAAATTCTATGAGTACCTTTATTTTTTCTTCTTACGTTTTTGTGCTTTTGCACCACTGATCACTTCTGTAATTTCCTGTGTGATCGCTGCCTGGCGTACGCGATTATATTCAACCTGAAGTAATTGCAGCATTTCTTTTGCACTTTTTGATGCTGCTTCCATTGCCATCATCCGCGAATTCTGTTCACTGGCATACGATTCCACTAAAGCTCCATATACAAAACCGGTTACATAATTAGGAACCATATGATTCAAAACAGATTCCAAAGAAGGCTCTGCTTTTAACTCTTCCTGATAAACATCTACCGGTACGGCACTTTCAAACTCTTCTTTATCCAAAGGCAATAGCTTTAATACTTCTGTCTCTACTAAAAAAGCATTTTCCATCTTGGTATATACAATGTCAATCTCATCTACTTCATTTTGCATATACAGTTCCATGATACGTTCTACGATCACTCTGGCACGATGCAAAGAAGGATTTTGTACTGTATATTGAAAATTAGTATCTACATCCAGTCCCTCTCTTGCAAAATATTGTCTGCCAAGCTCTCCTACTACAAAGAGCCTGTTATGCTCACTCTGCTCAAAAAGTTCATGTGCTTTCTTGATCACATTGTGATTATACGCCCCTGCAAGACCTTTATCTGCCGTGATCACTAAATATCCTTTTCGTTTCTTTTCTTCTGCCTGTTCTCTGCCATATCCAAAGAAAACACTTTCTGTATCCGGCACATGGCGAAGAAAACGGTTAAATGCCATTTGCAAAGAATAAAAATACGGTTCTGTATCTTCTAACCGCTGCTTTGCATTGCGAAGTTTGGAAGAAGAGATCATATACATTGCATTTGTGATCTTCATGGTATCCTGTATACTTTTCATACGCTTCTGGATTTCTTTCGTATTTGCCATACTCATCCTCCATTCCTTTGCCAAAGTCTTTTTTAGGCAAAGTTTTTTTCACATAACATTTTTATGTTACGGTTCCATCTCTTTAAATTCTTTTGCTGCCGTTACGATCGCCTGTGTCAATTCGTCTGTCAGAACTTTTTGGGTATTGATCTGTGTAACGATCTCCGAATGAGATGTTTCAAAAAATGAAAGCATTTTATGCTGAAATTCTTTGATCTTCTTTTCGTCTACATCCATAAAAACTTTATGTGTTGCCGATACCAATGTAATAACCTGGCTTGCTAAATCCATCGGCTGGCATAATGGCTGTTTTAACAGTTCCATCAACCCTTTGCCATATCGTAACTGTGCCTTCGTTGTATCATCCAGATCAGAGCTAAACTGTGTAAAAACTTCCATCTCACGAAACTGTGCCAGATCAATTCGGATTGTTCCGGATGCTTTTTTCATGGCTTTTGTCTGTGCCGCTCCACCCACTCGTGATACAGAAAGCCCAACATTGACTGCCGGACGCATACCGGAAAAGAACAGATCACTCTCTAAGAAAATCTGACCATCCGTAATAGAGATCACATTTGTCGGGATATAGGCTGATACATCGCCAGCCTGTGTTTCAATAATAGGAAGTGCCGTGATCGAGCCACCTCCAAGTTCTTCACTTAATTTGCTTGAACGCTCCAACAGTCTGGAATGCAAATAAAATACGTCTCCCGGATATGCTTCACGTCCCGGTGATCTTTCTAACAAAAGAGATAATGCTCGATATGCTACAGCATGTTTAGACAGATCATCATAAACGATCAGTACATCTTTTCCCTGATACATGAAATACTCCGCCAATGCTGTACCGGAATATGGTGCAATATATTCTAAGGATGCAGAATCACTTGCTGTCGCAGAAAGCACGATCGAATAATCCAGTGCATCATGTTTTTGTAATGTATTTACGATTTTTGCAACTGTAGATGCTTTCTGACCGATTGCAACATAGATACAGATAACATCTTTCCCTTTCTGGTTCAATATCGTATCGATCGCAATGGATGTTTTCCCTGTCTGTCGATCTCCAATGATAAGTTCACGCTGTCCGCGACCAATCGGGAACATAGAATCAATTGATAAAATACCGGTTTCTAACGGCTGGTCGACGGACTTTCGATCTACAATTCCCGGTGCCTCATGCTCAATCGGACGATAGTCTTTTGCAGCGATCGGACCTTTTCCATCAATCGGTGCACCCAAAGCATCCACGATTCTTCCAAGATAAGCCTCTCCTACCGGAATGCCTGCCATCTTTTTTGTTCTTGTTACTTTTGTACCTTCCTTGATCCCGTTATCTCTTCCCAAAATGATACAACCGATCTGGTCTCTTTGAATATCCTGTACCATTCCTTTGACACCATTTTCGAAAATAACGATCTCGCCATACATTGCATGCTCTATTCCGTAAATCGTAGCAATTCCGTCTCCTACCCAGATTACGGTACCAACTTCATGCTCTTTAAATTCCAGATCAAAATTTTCAATCTCTGTTTTCAAAATAGAGATCACTTCTTCTGAGTTGATCGCACTCACAGTATCACCTCCTGGTTAATTTATTCTCTAATTGCCGCAAACGACCTTCCATGCTCCAGTCCATTTCGATGTCGCCAACCTGTATGATAAAGCCACCGATCAATTTCTTTTTCTCGATCCATTCGATCGTTACTTTTTGGGCATGAAATCGTTTCGCTAACGTTTCCTGTATCTGTTCTATTTCTCTTGTATCGGGTTTTTGCACATAATAGATTGTTGCAAGGATCTCCTGCTCTTTTTTTCTTCTATGCTTGTCATATGCCGCAAAAATATCCTGAATCTTATTAAAATCATGATGCACTGCAACAACCTTTAGAAATTTTCTGATTCCTTCCGGGAAAACAGCATCAATGATTTTTTCTTTTTCTGCAAGACTCACAATAGGACTTTTAAGAGCTTCTAAAAGCATCGGCTGCTCAAAGATTACTTTTTTTGTATCTTCAATCTCATTTGCCAAAATAGCAGACTCCAGCAAAACCAATCCATAGTTATTCGATATCTGTGTCATATGTTTCACCTGCTTTTTTCGTAAATTCCCGGTAAAAAGCTGCATTTTGTTCTTTTGTGTCACCGTCAAGCAATACTTTTCTTGCGGCTGTCAACGCCAATGCACTGATCTGCGACTGCACATCACCAAGCATTTTTTCTTTTTCCTGACTTGCAGCCACATTTGCTCTTTGCACCACTTTATCTGCTTCTTTCTTTGCCTGATCCAGTCTTTTCTCATATTCACTGTCGGCTCTTGCTTTGGCATTTTCCAAAATTCTGTTTGATTCTTCTTTTGCATCATGCATCAATGCTTCATATTGCGTTTTCATTTCAGCTGCCTGTTCTTCTTTTGCTTTGGCATCCGCAAACTGCTTTGCAAGCATTTCATCTCTTTTTTGCATAATATTTCGAATCGGGCCGATCAGGAAATGTCTCAATATCAAATACAGAACGATCAGATTGATTATGGTAAAGACAATGCCATCTAATCTTAACATCCTCTATTCCATCCTTTCCATGATTTCCGGTATCCCGGATTTGCTATGTTTATCGTAATAACAAAATGATCAATAAAGCGATAACAAAACCATAGATTGCTGTTGCTTCTGCAAGTGCACAACCAAGGATCAATGTTTTGCTGATCTTTCCGTCAGCTTCCGGCTGTCTTGCGATCGCATCGACTGCTTTTGAAGTTGCAATACCAATACCTACACCTGCTCCAATACCTGTTAAAACTGCTACACCTGCTCCTATTGCTAATAATGTTGACATAATCGTATCTCCTTTTTCTTTGTTTATTCTAAAGCTTCTTTCAAAAATAATGATGTTAAAAATACAAACACATATGCCTGGATCAATCCGTCAAAAATATCAAAATAAAAACTAAACGGAATCGGTAACAAAACAGGCAATATTAATTTAATCAGTTCCATAACAACAAATGCGCCTAATACATTACCAAAAAGACGCATACACAGCGACAATGGTCTGATGAAAACTTCCAATATATTAATGGGAGCGATCACCCATACCGGCTGTGCAAAACTTTTAAGCCAGCCTTTTGTTCCTTTCTTTCTTATCCCTGCCATTTCGATCAGAATAATACTCATGACCGCTAATCCTGCCGTTACACCCATGTCTTTTGTCGGTGGTTTCAGCCCGACCAGACCGATCAGATTTGCAACGCCGATATATAACATAACCGAGATCAGATATGGTATGTATTCTTTCCCTTCTTCTCCAAGAATATCTTCAAAAAAGCCATATCCGGCACTCACAGCTGCCTCCATCATCTTTTGTCTCCTGCCTGGATTCTCCACGCTTAAATTTCTCGTCAGTAAGAACGATACTATAAGCAGCACTGCCATAATGATCCATGTAACGACAACTGACTCCGGAACTTTAATCCCGCCAAATACAGGGATGGTAAATGCGGTATCACAATTTAATTCCTTTAATAAGTCACCTGCCAGATTTCCCGTAATCATCGCTTCCTTTCTTTATCAATTTTTTTGCAAAAATCTTCTTTTTTATGACTTGTTAGATTAAAAAATGAATATTCGTGCAAAAATAAAAAACTTGTCAAATAGGTCCCTGATCCCGTCCCCTTTAACAAGTCGTTTGCATTGTAATTTATGTTTTGCATTTTGTCAATTTTATGTCAACCACCATAAAATACCGTTTTTTTTGTGCAGATTATAAAAATATATTCTGATTTTTTTTGTTTTTTTATTTGTTTTGCTTCTTTTCTTTTTTTGGCTTTGCGTTCTATTTTTGCATTTAGCGATATTTGATAAGGATATTCTCTAAAACCCATTATTTTTTCATGAAATACCTACAAAAAAACAGCCTATCTGTCATTTCTTTCTTTTTTAAATTCTACTTCCATTTTCTTCCTATTTTTCTTGACTTTTCTGTTTTTTTCATAATATCATTCTTATTTTTTATACAATTTCTCGGTTTACAAAGAAAATATACCTTCTCATTGCTTTCTTATTCCTCTTTCTTTCATTCATCTGTTCTGACAATATACTTTTGATAAAAAGCTCTCTTTCCTATTTTTCCGTAAACACAAAAAAGACAACATTTCTGCTGCCCTTTTTGTGTGTTTATAGGATTGTTTTCTATCAAATTATAAGGTCTACGGTAAATTCGTATACCCCATCAGTTTTTCATCGACTTCTCTGGCTACATGACGACCTTCATTAATGCCCCATACTACCAAAGACTGACCACGATGCATATCACCTGCCGTAAAGATTTTATCCACAGATGTCTGATATTTTCCCGGTTTTGTTTCTACATTGGTACGTGCATTCAGTTTTACTTTAAATGCTTTTGCAATATAGTCCTCTGTACCAAGGAATCCTGCTGCGATCAGAACATAATCTGCTGGAAGTTCAAACTCACTTCCCTGAATCTCAGTCATATTCATACGACCGGTCTTTGGATCTTTCTTTGGTTCTAACTTTACAAGTTTTACTTTCTTTAAGACACCATTCTTGTCAGCGATAAACTCTTTGACCGTTGCCTGATAAATACGCGGATCTTTTCCATAGACAGCGATTGCTTCTTCCTGACCATAATCTGTCTTACATACTCTGGGCCATTCCGGCCAAGGATTGTTTGCTGCTCTCTGATCCGGCAGCTTTGGCATCATTTCAATCTGTACGACAGATTTTGCCCCCTGACGGACTGCAGTACCAACACAGTCATTACCGGTATCTCCACCACCGATCACAACAACATTTTTACCATTGGTATCAACCCATCCTTCTTTCTTGCCCGTGAGTACATGCTTCGTAGAGCGTGTTAAGAAATCTACCGCAAAGTAAATTCCCTGTGCTTCTCTTCCCGGTGCCTTGATATCACGCGGATGAGAGGCACCACAGCATAAGATCACACTATCATATTCTTTTAACAGTGTTTCTGCTTTGACATCTTTTCCTACATTGGTATTCACAATAAAATGAATGCCTTCTTCTTCCATGACTTTCTGCTTGCGGTCGATCACCCATTTTTCCAGTTTCATGTTCGGAATACCATACATCAACAGTCCGCCGATATGATCGTTTCTTTCATAAACCGTGACATCATGTCCTCTTTTATTTAACTGATCTGCTGCAGCAAGACCGGAAGGACCGGAGCCGACAATGGCTACTTTCTTTCCGGTTCTGACCTTTGGCGGCTTTGCTTTCATCAGACCATTTGCATAACCATATTCAATGATCGCATTTTCATTTGCTTTACAACTGACCGGTTCTCCATTGAGTCCGCAGGTACAGGCAGCTTCGCAAAGTGCCGGGCAGACTCTGGATGTAAACTCCGGGAAGTTATTTGTCTGGCGAAGCATCTGAAGTGCTTTTTCTAAGTTTCCATGGAACAACAGATCATTCCATTCCGGTACTAAGTTGTTTAACGGACAGCCTGATGCCATGCCATTGATCATCATACCTGACTGACAAAACGGAACACCACAGTTCATACATCTTGCTGCCTGTGTTGCACGATCCTTGTCACTCATAGGTGTATGGAACTCATTAAAGTTCTTAATACGTTCCAGAGGTTCTACTGCTTTATTATCTTTTCTATCATATTCCATAAATCCGGTTGGTTTACCCATAATAGTCCTCCATTCTGAATCGATCCTTATGCTTTATGATGCATTGGGAAATGCGATGCAAACTGTTTATTTGCAAGCATATTCCCTGCATTAAGACATTTTCGATCTGTTTCTTCTATATATTATGCCTGTTTTTTATGTGCATAAAATGCTTCGATCTGTGCCTGTTCATAACCAAGACCATGTTCTTCCATCTTTGCGATCAACTGAAGCATCTTACTGTAATCATAAGAGATGATCTTCTTAAATTTAGGAAGGTATTCGCTAAAGTTATCTAAGATTTCTTTTCCTCTCTTTGATCCGGTTGCTGCAACATGCTCTTCGATCATTTCCTTTAATTCCAATACGTCGTATTTATCAGAAACGATTTCAGAAGAAACAAGTTCTTTGTTTAATTTCAGATAAAGGTCACTGTTTTCATCGAGTACATAGGCGACACCACCGCTCATGCCGGCTGCAAAGTTCTTACCGGTTGGTCCGAGAACCACAACACGTCCTCCGGTCATATATTCACATCCATGATCGCCAACACCTTCCACAACGGCTGTTGCACCTGAGTTGCGGACACAGAAACGTTCCCCGGCAATACCATTGATAAATGCTTTACCGCTTGTCGCACCATATAATGCAACATTACCGATAATAATATTATCCTCTGCTTTGAAGTTCGAACCTGCCGGTGGATATACAACGATCTTACCGCCTGACAAGCCTTTTCCAAGATAATCATTCGAATCACCGACAAGCTCTAATGTCAGACCTTTTGGAATGAATGCCCCAAAACTTTGACCACCGCTTCCGTGACATTCTACTGTCAATGTATCTTCTTCTAACTTATCAGAGAATTTCTTTGTGATCTCTGATCCTAAGATTGTACCAAGAGTTCGGTTGATATTTGTAACATCCACGGAAATCTTTGTCTTTTCACCCGACTGTAATGCTTTCTTGAATTTTGGCAGGAATACTTTTTCATCGATCGTCTTTTCTAATTCAAAATCATATTTGTTCTTTTCGATGTATTTATTTTCTTTTCTTTCATTGGCAAAAGAAGAATCTAAGATCGCACTCAGATCAACTTTCTTCGCTTTCGCATTTTCATCGTCCTTGACCTTCAAAAGATCGGTACGTCCGATCAGATCATCCACTTTACGGATACCAAGCTTAGCCATATATTCACGAAGTTCCTGTGCAATAAACTTCATGAAGTTTTCTACATATTCCGGTTTACCCTTGAAACGCTTACGAAGCTCCGGATTCTGTGTTGCCACACCAACCGGACAGGTATCTAAGTTACATACACGCATCATTACACATCCCATTGTGATCAACGGAGCTGTGGCAAAACCGAATTCTTCCGCACCAAGCAATGCGGCAACTAAGACATCACGTCCTGTCATAAGCTTACCATCCGTCTCAATACGGACACGAGAACGAAGTCCGTTCATGATCAATGTCTGATGTGTCTCTGCAAGACCTAATTCCCATGGAAGGCCTGCATTATAGATCGAGCTTCTTGGAGCTGCTCCGGTACCGCCATCATAACCGGAGATCAGGATAACTGCTGCACCGGCTTTTGCAACGCCGGCAGCAACGGTACCGACACCGGCTTCTGATACAAGCTTAACAGAGATTCTTGCATCTTTGTTGCTGTTCTTTAAGTCATAGATCAACTGTGCCAGATCTTCGATCGAATAGATATCATGATGTGGTGGTGGTGAGATCAGGCTGACACCTGGCGTAGAATGTCTGGTCTTAGCAACCCACGGATATACTTTGCCACCCGGCAGATGACCACCTTCACCCGGTTTTGCACCCTGTGCCATCTTGATCTGGATCTCTTTTGCACTGACTAAGTAGCGTGATGTTACACCAAAACGACCGGATGCTACTTGCTTGATTGCAGAACATCTGTCTGTTTCTGTTCCTGCAGTCAAAAGTCTTTCTAAACTTTCGCCACCTTCACCACTGTTTGACTTACCATGCAAATGATTCATGGCGATCGCAAGTGTTTCATGTGCTTCCTGTGAAATCGAACCATAAGACATCGCACCTGTCTTAAAACGCTTTACAATCTCATCAACACTTTCTACTTCCTCGATCGGAATGGATTTTTTCGGATAGTTAAAGTCTAATAAGCTTCTTAATGTTACATTGCTGTCTTTCTCATCGATCGTCTTTGAATACATTTTAAACAGATCATAGCTTCCGGTCCATGCAGCCTGCTGTAACAGATGGATCGTTTCCGGATTATACAAATGTTCTTCCTGATGACCTCTTGCTTTATGCTGTCCACGGCTTTCTAAGTTTAGGTCAACGCTGAGTCCTAACGGATCAAATGCAGAAGAATGTTGTTTATCTACCTGTTTTTCGATATCTTCCAATGTGATACCACCCACACAGCATACGGTATCGGTAAAATATTTCTCAATGACATCTTCCGAAATGCCAATCGCCTCAAAGATCTTAGAACCCTGATAAGACTGGATCGTTGAAATACCCATTTTAGAAGCGATCTTTACAATACCATGCAATACCGCAGAATCATAATCATTAACGGCTGCATAATAATCCTTATCAAGCATCTTATTGTCGATCAGTTCCTTGATCGTGCTATGTGCAAGATATGGGTTGATCGCGCAGGCGCCATAACCTAACAGCGTAGCAAAATGATGTACTTCTCTTGGCTCTGCTGTCTCTAAGATCATGGCAACACGCGTTCTCTTCTTCGTTGTGACAAGATATTGCTGCATTGCCGATACCGCTAAAAGAGATGGAATCGCAACGTGGTTTTCATCGACTCCCCTGTCACTTAAGATCAGGATGTTTACTCCTTCTTTATACGCACGATCGGCTTCAAGGCGAAGATGATCCAATGCTTTTTTCAAAGAAGTATTCTTATAATACGTAATCGGAAGAACTTCACTCTTAAATCCTTCTTTATTGATATATTTGATCTTTAACATATCGGTATCTGTTAAGATTGGATTTCTGATCTTTAATACTTTACAATTATCAGCATCTTCTACTAAAAGGTTACCATCTTCTCCGATATATACGCTGGTCGATGTAACGATCTCTTCACGGATCGAATCGATCGGTGGGTTGGTTACCTGGGCAAACAACTGTTTAAAGTAGTTAAAGAGTGGCTGTGGCTTATCAGAAAGCATAGGAAGCGGAGAATCCGTACCCATTGCTCCGATCGGCTCACTTCCATTCTGTGCCATCGGAAGGATAGAAGTTTTATATTCTTCAAATGTATAACCAAATGCTTTTTGCAATCTGGCTCTCTCTTCATCGGAAAACTCTTCTACTTTCTTATTTGGAATATGAAGTTCCTTTAAAGTAACTAAGTTACTGTTTAACCACTCACCATATGGCTGGCGTGATGCATAACTTTCTTTTAAGACATCATCATCTACGAGTTCTCCTTTGACTGTATCTACAAGAAGCATACGTCCCGGTCTGAGTCGGTCTTTCTTTACGATCTTTTCAGGTGGAATCTCAAACACACCGACTTCAGATGATAAGATCAACTGGTCATCTGTTGTAATATAATAACGGGATGGGCGAAGACCGTTACGGTCAAGTACGGCTCCCATGATATCTCCATCCGAGAAAAGGATTGATGCGGGACCATCCCACGGCTCCATCATTGTTGCATAATACTGATAAAAGTCACGCTTCTTCTGGCTGATACTCATATCATTTTCCCATGGTTCCGGAATAGTGATCATAACAGCTAACGGAAGATCCATACCACTCATCACTAAGAATTCCAAAGTATTATCCAATCTTGCGGAATCGGAACCGTTTGGATTTACAACCGGAAGAATCTTATGAAGTTCACTGGAAAGATACGGTGACTCCATGGTCTCTTCACGGGCAAGCATCTTATCTGCATTACCAACGATCGTGTTGATCTCGCCATTATGCACGATGAAACGGTTTGGATGAGCACGCATCCAGCTTGGATTTGTGTTCGTACTAAAACGAGAATGTACGATAGCGATCGCAGATACATAATCCGGATCACGCAGATCTTCAAAGAACTGACGAAGCTGACCAACTAAGAACATACCTTTATATACGATCGTTCTGCTTGAAAAGGATACCACATAAGTATCATCGTTACTCTGTTCAAAAACACGACGTGCTACATAAAGCTTACGGTCGAATTCAAGACCACGCTCTACTTCTTCCGGTCTTTTCACAAAGGCCTGCATGATGCATGGCATACATTCTAATGCTTTATGACCAAGAATCTCAGGCACGATCGGAACTTCTCTCCATCCGAGAAATTCCAAGCCTTCTTTCTCAATGATAACCTCAAACATCTTCTTTGCCTGGTTCTTCTTTAATTCATCCTGTGGGAAGAAAAACATTCCAATACCATAATCTCTTTCTTCTCCTAATTCGATACCAAGCGGTTTGACTGCTTTTTTAAAGAACTTATGCGAGATCTGAAGCAGAATACCTACACCGTCACCGGTCTTTCCTTCTGCATCTTTACCTGCACGATGCTCTAACTTTTCTACAATATCTAATGCACCGGATACCGTATCGTGTGTCTTGTTACCTTTAATATTTACGATAGCACCGATACCACAGTTGTCATGCTCAAAACGCGGATCATAAAGACCTTTCTTTGCATGATCGATCACATCTGAAGCATTCAGAATACGATTTGCATTTTCTTCTCTTTTCTGCATGTTGCCATTACCTCCTATAAACACAAAAAAAGGGTTCAGCAAATAGACTTGCTGAACCCCTTTGTTCATCAACTGTTTGCATTATAACGTTTTTCGCATCAAAAAGCAAGTTTTATTTTGTCATAATGCATTATTTTTTAATTTAATTAAGTATATTCAATTTACAGTTTATTTTCTTCTGTTTTGCAAACAGATGTTCCTATTTGTTATTGCAATTTTTTATTATATAAAAGTCGATGAAGTAACTATCTGCTTTTATATAACCATTTGTTAAGAAATTTTCAGTCTTTTGAGACTTTATTACAAAAAGCGGCTTTGATTAACACGAACTCCACCAAATATACAATTCTTGGATTTTGAACTTGTCTGATTACCTTTCTTACTTTTTCAGATATATCGTTCGCTTTGCCTGATTTCCTGATGGATCAATCGCTACGACCTTATACCTTGTTATCTTTTTTTGTCTCGTAATGGTAAACTTCCAATAGTTTTTATATTTTCCTTTCTTTACTTTGGTAAGCTTTACTTTCTTTCCATTGATTGTCACTCTCTTTATTGCTTTGTTGTCTTTTACATACGCAATGACTTTTTTCTTATGATATGCCCTTTTGTTGATCAGATTTTTGAATACAGGCTTTTGGCGATCAATAGCAGGAGCCGGTGTTTTTCTTGGTTTACGTGTAATCGGATTCATTCTGATCCGCGGAAAAATAGCAGTAAGTTTCATACTTCCATTAACTTCTATACTGGCATCCTTTTCATTGATATATACACTTTTATCCTGATACTGGCATAACCATGTTGCAGCTACTTTTCCGTTAATTTTCATTTTGGACAGATCTATGATCTCACCATTATCATAACCTCTCGTTTCTACCAAAAATACACCATCATTGCAATCCTCATATATCCTTACAACATATTTTCCGTTTTCATCCTTTTCTTCCGGATTCAATGGTATATCCGGCGAAGATGTTCTTTGAATCACTGGTCCCATACTTGCCGGTATAACATTTGCATGCATAATCCCCGGTGTTGATGAATATTCTGCATTCCCCGTTGAAGTCTCCAATGCGGTTCCATTCTCTGTCTCTACAGCTTTACTTTGTGGGCTGTTACCTAAACCGAGGCACCCTATGATTGTTGTTGCAAGTATTGTGTATTGTATTGATTTTTTCATTTTCATATGTCTCCCCCTTTTCTAACAATCCTATTATAAATCTGTTGCCATACGCTGTCGAACTTCCTATTCATTTTTAGACTCTTCTTTCCTAAATAATCTTTCCGACAACGGCTAAATATAATTGCAGAAAACATTTTCTCCGTTTTACTTCTTCAAATAGATGATTCTCTTTGCCTGATTTCCTGATGGATCGACCGCTACGACCTTATACCTTGTTATCTTTTTTTGTCTCGTAATGGTAAACTTCCAATAGTTTTTATATTTTCCTTTCTTTACTTTGGTAAGCTTTACTTTCTTTCCATTGATTGTCACTTTCTTTATCGCTTTATTGTCTTTTACATATGCAATGACTTTTTTCTTATAATATACCCTTTTGTTGATCAGATTTTTGAATACAGGCTTTTGGCGGTCAATAGCTGAATTTGATTTATGGGTATTGGAAGACTTAGTTGGTATAGGAGAGGATGAATTTATTGCAGGAAACATACATTCAACATATGCTGTAAGTTTCATACTTCCATTGACTTCTATACTACTATCCTGCACCTTATTGTCTTTTGTCCATAGTTCTTTGCGTACTGTCTGATCCTGATATTGACAGACCCAATAATCTATAATTTCATTTTCATAAAATCTTGGAAGTTGGATTATTTCTCCATTATCACAACTTCTTGTCTCAGACAATATTTGAAAATTTCCATAGCCATAATTCATATAAATTCTTACAACATACTTTCCATTTTCATCCTTTTCTTCCGGATTTAATGGTATATCCGGTGAAGCAGTTCGTTGTGGTGCTGTACTTGGCATAGATTGCCCCGGCTGTATTATGACCGGTGCTGCCGGTGTCATTTCCGGTCTTGGTATTACAGTAATTATTTCAGAAGTTGATGAATATTCTTTAGCCTCCCGTGTAGTCTTTGGTGCAATGACATTTTCTGTTTCCAATGCTTTACTTTGTGAGCTGTCACCTATACTGAGGCATCCTATTGCTAATGCTGCAAGAATTGTGTATAGTATTGATTTTTTCATTTTCATATGTATCCCCCTTTTCTAACAATCCTATTATAAATCTGTTGCCATACGCTGTCGGACTTCCTATTCATTTTTAGACTCTTCTTTCCTAAATAATCTTTCCGACAACGGCTAAATATAATTGCAGAAAACATTTTCTCCGTTTTACTTCTTCAAATAGATGATTCTCTTTGCCTGATTTCCTGATGGATCGACCGCTACGACCTTATACCTTGTTATCTTTTTTTGTCTCGTAATGGTAAACTTCCAATAGTTTTTATATTTTCCTTTCTTTACTTTGGTAAGTTTTACTTTTAAATTCATCATTATATACTCTTGGAAGTTGAATTATTTCTCCATTGGTATAACCTCTTTCCTCTGATAATATAACAACATCTCCATATCTATAGCTTAGATAAATTCTTTATTAAATTATAAACTATATCTTTATATAACGCAAGAAATATTTGTAACTGCTTCCATATTTTTCTTATAATCTTTCTTGTCAATAACGTTATAATTTTGCATACAAAAAAAGCTTACTCTCTTATGTAAAATTCATGCATGACTGTATCAAATACCGTACAAAATGCTGCAAACAAAAGACACTTGGATTTTAGAGTTATTTCTTAATAAAAGTAAAAATTCCTTTGAGCAGATTCTGATAATTCATCTTATCTGCCCAAAGGATTCCTCTATCCTGCCTGCTGTACAAAACTTGTCAGCAAAAGTTCAACACCTATCTGATCATTGATATTTCCGCGTTTAAAATCATATTCCGTATCAATACATGCTGTCAGCATTTCTTTTAAATTTTCTTGTGTAAAATGCTTTGCCTGCATTTGGTACTTGCCTACAGAAAATGGCGGAATGCCAATCTTTTTAGCCAATTCTCCCTTACCGGACTGCTTGCAGCTTTTGATCTGCAATAAAATATTAAAATGTCTGGTTAGCAAATATAAAATAGACATCGGATTTTCTTTTAGTTCCAACAGATCATGATATAATCGGATCGCCTCTGCTTTTTTTCCACCGGCAACTGCATCTAACATTTTAAAGATCTGTCCTGTCACTTGTATACTGCAAACAGCATCAATATCCTCTTTGGTAATTTCTTCTCTCCCCATCGTATAAGCAATCAATTTTTCCAACTCATTCTGAATATTTAAAAGAGAATTATCTACCTGCTCTAAAAAATATTGTGCAATATTTTGACGAATCTTCTTGCCGGCTTTGCCTAAATGAAGTGCAACAAACTGTAATGTTTCCTGATCACTCATTGCATTCAGTTCCACAGCGATGCCATTTTTTTGAATATACTTATAAAGTTTAGTTCTTTTATTCACTTCTTTTTCCACAAAAACAAAAATGGTACTGTCCGGCACACTTTCAATAACATCTGCAAAATCATTTGCATTTTTACAAAGTTTGGAATCCTCCATTACGATTAGCCTATGTTCTTGAAAAAACGGAAGTGTCTGTGCATGTTCCACTTACGATTACGGTTATTGCGGAAGCGAATTTTTTTTCAAACCAATAG
>OKRY01001388.1_pt1 | contig 19737 bp, 20 predicted proteins | sample 1601121 | NCBI WGS metagenome assembly OKRY01 (sample SAMEA3541546, study PRJEB24748) | human gut metagenome | biome: human gut; feature: human-associated habitat; material: faeces | place: China | collected 2012
GGATCTGCTGCCCTCAGTCTGTCAAAATCAACATAGTTAAGTATCTCGCACATGACTGAAAAGAGTTTCCTTGTCGCGGATAATCGGAACAAGCTGCTCTCCTTTATAGATGTGGTTTCCGAAAAGTCCTCCAAACGATACGATATATCCCGGAGTTCCCTTCCATGCATCTGTCGGACAGCTCTTTACGCAGCGCGCACAGTTGTTACATTTGTCTCTGTCGATGACAATCCTGCCATCCTCCATCGAAAGTGCACCCTCGCGGCATGCCTTCACACATACACCACACTGGATACAATCGTCATGGCTGCACTCTACTGTCATGCCGCCCTTGATTCCGACATCGTTTTCCTCGGCCTTTAAGCAGTTGTTCTGACAGCCTGTGACACCAAACTTGAACTTGTGAGGAAGCTCTCTTCCGAAGTATCTTTCATCAAGTTCCTTAGCCAGAGTGTATGTATCGATACATCCGCTAGGACAGATTTCTGAGCCCTGACACGCTGTGACAGTACGTACTCTCGGTCCGCAGACACCTGTTCCTACACCGCCCTTTGCCAGTTTCTCTTTTACCACATTGATATCCTCAACCTTGATAAAAGGAATCTCAATACCCTGACGCGATGTCATATGAACATATCCGTGTCCATATTTCTCAGCAACCTCTGCTACTGTTTTGATATTTTCTGCTGTAAGATTTCCTCCTACAACCGCAATTCTAAGCGAGAAACAGCCCTTTTGCTTCTGTCTCATAAATCCACCCTTTTTTAGGGCCGCGTAATCAACTTTCTCCGCCATTTTTAGTCTCCTTACTGTGTAAATATGTTAATGTTTTGTTTTATATGTAAATGCATATGCACGCTCTCATTTGCATACACATTGATACCTTATTATAACGGCTTAATCAGCTATATTTGCAAAAGCCTGTGCAAAATCCTCCTTGAGGTCATCTATATCCTCGATACCCACGCTGACTCTTATAAGATCCTCAAATACTCCTGCATCCTCCTTCTGCTTATCTGTGCTGTGAAGACTGATTGTGGAGCCCGGATGAATGACAAGTGTCTTTGTATCTCCGATATTGCTGAGTGTGTATGGAATCATCAGGCTGTCTATAAATTTAAATGCCTTTTCCTTGCTGCCAACCCTGATTGTAAGGATTGCTCCATAGCCGTTTGTGAGCTGTTTTTTTGCTATTTCATGCCATTTGCTGCTACAAAGCCCCGGATAATTAACCCTTATGTCAGGATAATTGTTTTCTATCCACGACGCAAGCTCGAGTGCATTAGAGCATTCTCTTTCCATTCTAAGACCGAGTGTCTCAAGTCCTATAATATTTAAGTATGCATTCACCGGAGCTAAACAGGCACCCATATTTCTGAAAAGACTGTTTCTCAGCTTTGCGACAAATGCCATAGGTCCATACTTCACATAATCTGCAAACCCTGGGTATCTGTTCTTGTCCCATTTGAACTTACCTGAGTCTGTCAGAATACCACTGATTGCATTGCTGCTTCCATTGATATATTTGGAAGATGAATTGACCACGATATCAGCTCCATGCTTTAAAACCTGTATCAGGTAAGCTGTCGATGTGGTATTGTCAACTACAAGCGGTATATCATGTGCGTGTGCTATCTCTGCAAGCTTCTCAGCAAAGTTGTCAAGAATAACCTTTGACTGCTCTACATGCGCAAGCTCTCTTCCCCTGAATCGCAGTGTAACCTTAACCTTATCGCCATGCTCAAGGAACTTTCTTGCCTGATTGATCTTGGTATTAAGGTCATTCGCATCGATGTTCGGTGAAAGTCTGACTTCCTTGACTTCCATGGTCTTCTGCTTCTTCTTGGCCTCTTTCTCTTTTCTGGCCTGCTCATAACGATACTTACCATAGTCAACTATCTTGCACACCGGTGGCTGTGCCTTAGGTGCTATCTTCACAAGATCAAGTCCTGCATCCTGGGCCATCTTGTATGCATCCCTGGATGACATTATTCCAACAAGCTGACCATCCTCTCCGATGAGTCGTACCTCTCTGTCTCTAATCTGTTCGTTGATCATTAAATCGCTAATGACTCTCTACCTCCACACTTTTAAAATTCAATTCTCTGACATAAGAAAAGTGGATAGAACCATCTATCCACTTTCTTAATACAAAGCATATTCAAACTCAGGAAAACCCTGTAAATCTTCTAAGCTAAATATTAACCCGAGTCATGTCAGACCATGCTGAGGTGAGAGTGGATACTCTGCTTCTATGTTCACTGTTTCACACAGCAATGGTAGAATACCACATCGCCAGCCGTGTGTCAACTGTTATTTTTCTTTTGTCGATATGCCTCTGTGCTGCCTTTATATCACTCATTATCGCCGTGGGATTCAACCGGGATGAACACCCTGTCATTGTCCTCTTCCTTCACCGGCTTCTGACTCTCCTGCGCAAGCTTCACAAAATACATCTGTGAATCAAGCTTTGCCTTGCCCCTGAGATCCTGCTTCGCATATGAGCCGTCAGGCTGCATGATGTGAGCCTTGAGTGTATCCTCAAGCTGTATCTTAAGGATATTCTTTATCTTCTTCTTAAGCTCCGGATCCTCTACAGGGAACGTTATCTCAACTCGCTTGTCCAGATTTCTAGGCATCCAGTCCGCACTTCCCATGTATATATCCTCAAATCCGTCATTATAGAAATAGAATATTCTCGAGTGCTCAAGATAATTTCCAACTATGGATCTTACTGATATATTATCTGAAAGTCCCGGAACTCCTGCCTTGATACAGCATATTCCCCTGACGATGAGTTCGATCTTTACGCCTGCCTTTGAGGCATCGTAGAGCGCATTCATGATCACCGGATCACAGAGACTATTCATCTTGGCAACTATCCTTGCCTTTTTGCCCTGTCTCGCATTCTCTGCCTCACGGCCTATCAGCATGAGGAATTTGTCCTTCAGCCAGATCGGGGCAACTGCAAGCTTGTTCCACTTCTTCGGCTCTGAATATCCTGACAGCATGTTGAACACCGCCGTCGCGTCCTCTCCTATGGCATCGCTGCAGGTGAGAAGTCCCATGTCAGTGTAAAGCTTTGCGGTCTGATCATTGTAATTTCCTGTTCCCAGATGCACATATCTTCTGATTCCGTCCTCCTCGCGTCTGACAACCAGTGCGATCTTGGAATGTGTCTTAAGACCCACAAGGCCATAGATAACATGACAGCCCGCCTGCTCCAGCTTCTTGGCCCACGCTATATTGTTCTCCTCGTCAAATCTTGCCTTGAGCTCGACGAGAACAGTTACCTGCTTGCCATTTTCGGCAGCCTGTGCAAGTGCCGCGATGATAGGTGAATTGCCGCTGACACGGTAAAGTGTCTGCTTGATCGCCAGGACATCAGGATCATTTGCCGCCTGTTTTATGAACTCTATGACTGGAGTGAACTCATAATATGGATGGAACAGAAGGATGTCTCCCTTCTTTATCCTGTCAAATATATGGCTGTAATCGCCCATTCCAGGTACAGGCTGCGGTTTGTACTTAGGATACTTCAAATGGTCAAAACCATCTATGCCGTTCACCTTCATGAGGAATGTGAGATCAAGAGGTCCGTTGATCTTGTATACGACCTCGTCATCGACTCCGAGATGCTTCTTGAGCTCCTTAAGGAGCTTCTTGTCCATGGCCTCGTCCACCTCAAGTCTTATGACCTCGCCCCACTGTCTCTGCTTGAGCTGCTTCTCGATCTCCTTCAGCAGATCTGCGGTCTCCTCCTCATCTATGGAGAAGTCTGCATTTCTCATGATACGGTATGGATATGCACACACTATGTCGTAGTTCAGGAACAGCTTGTCAAGGTTCTTCTCGATAACCTCCTCCAGAAGAATTATCTCGGTAACGCCCTTCTCCTCAGAAGGAAGTCTCACGATCCTTGGAAGTACAGATGGAACCTGAACGGTCGCTATATCCGTCACGTCCTTTTTCTTATCGTATATGAGTGCACCTATATTCAGTGATTTATTGCGCACCAGCGGGAATGGTCTGGACGAGTCCACCGCCATAGGTGTGAGTACCGGGTATACATCCTTCTCAAAGTATTTGTCCACGTACTTTGCCTGCTTTGGAGTGAGATCCTCATGGTGTCTCACAAGCTTCAATCCGTTCTGGGCAAGCTGAGGGATGAGGGATCTGTTCAGTGTCTGATACTGGTTCTTCATGAACTCTTTGGTGCTGGCATGGAGTGCGTCAAGCTGCTCCCGCGCCGTCATTCCGGCTATATCCTTCTTGGTGTATCCGGCATGCACCATATCCGTGAGTGATGCTATTCTTACCATGAAGAACTCATCCAGATTGGATGCCGTTATACTCAGGAACTTTATTCTCTCAAACAGAGGAATGGTCCTGTCCTTTGCCTCGGACAGACATCTCTTGTCAAATTCAAGCCAACTGAGCTCTCTGTTATAAAATATCGGATTCTTATCTGCCATCCTTTACAACCCCCTTTTCTGTTTTAACACAGGCTTCACTCCAAAGACCTTTCTGAACAGTTCAGTCTTGGTCTTGAACACCCCTGCCTCAAGCGTAATGTCATTCAGTGTATCTACCGTCATCGTGAGCACGTAGTCCTTGAAGCTGAACTTCATATCACTTATCTTCTGCCTGTGGCTCTTGTCAAGGACATCCGCAAGTCTCAGTATGGATGCCAGCTTGGCGACCTTCATGTAATCCGCAGTCATCAGCGATACCTGTGCCTTTGTCTGTGAAGGGAGATAATACTCGTTGAACTTCACAATATTTGCAATCTCCTCCCTCTCCTTGTGGGACAGTCCAAGTATCTCCGTGGACATGATTATGTGATAGGACATCATGGTGCCCTCGTTCATATTTACAAATTTGCCACAGCTGTGGAGCATGGCTGCGATCTGGAGCTGCAGTCTCTCTCTCCTTCCGAGTCCGTGGACGCTCTTGAAGGAATCAAATATATCCAGTGCGTTCTGCGTCACATTCTGTGTGTGCTTCCTGTTGACCTTATACTTCTTGGCTATGCTGTTTGCCGATGCAATGATATCCTCGTCGAAATTCTTATTCAGCAGAAGCGTTCCGTTCTTATCCATATAATCGGCAACTATTCCGTCACAGAACGTAACATCCGGCGTGATGATATCCTCCGCCCTTGAGTTGTCGAGGAATGACTGGTAAATGATCGCCATCGGAAGCATCAGTGTCGCCCTCTCGTATGGCACACCGTATTTTTCTGAAAGGACCTCCGGGGTGGTCTCAACTACCTTGTGATAAAGCACGCGGAACTGATCTCTTGTGATCTTGTCTGTGATATTCAGCTCCGGTCCGACCTTCTTCAGATTTGCGATTCCGTCTCCTATAGCTATTATGCTCTTGATGTCCTTATCGTTTATAAAGAGGTTCCTGAACTCCTCTATGAAGTTCGATACGAACTCCTCCATGATATTCTCCAGAGCCACCGTGTCTGCGCCGTATTTTGCCAGATAATCCCTTATTCTCACGGCTCCTATAGGAAGGTTCTGTGTCTGGATCAGATTCTGCTTGTCAAATATAGATATCTGAAGACTTCCCGCTCCTATGTCCAGAAGCGCCCTGTTCTTCGTGTCGGCATCCTCAAACTTCGACTTTGCCGCATACGCCTTGTAGTTCATGAATCTCTGCTCCGAGTTGCTGAGCACTGAGACGTCGATGCCTGTGTGCTGCTTTATCCTCTCAAGGACCATGACTGAATTCTCCGCCTCACGCACAGCGGACGATGCATACGCCTTGTATTCACGCACATCGTATTCCCTCATCTTCCTGCGGAATTTGTTGAGGATCTCACATACCTTCATTATGGAATCCTCGGTTATCCTGCCACTGTTGTAGGTATCACTTCCGAGCTCAACTGTGCTGTTGACGTAATCGATCTCCCTCGCCCCTTTTTTGGGAGTTATCTCATACACCTTCATTGACAGCTCGTTAGAACCTACATCGATGGCTGCAAATACCTTACTTGCCATATCTACCCCACCTTTCATGTTACTTATCAGTATGTTCCAATTATCTTGAAATCCATAGAATCCTTATTTATATGGTCCAGCGCATCTATCGTCGCCGGATCCATGAGACTTCCCTCAAGAGTTATGAAGAATGAATATTCCCATTTTCTTCCCCTGAGAGGCCTCGACTCAATGCTTGTCATATTGAGCCCGTTATGTTTTATATGTCCAAGTATACTGTAAAGGGTTCCACTCTCATGTGGCAGTGCAAAGCATACGGATATATTTCCCGCACTCTTCACATACTCCTTTTTCTTTGACAGTATGATAAATCTCGTTGTGTTGTTCTCATTGTTGACTATATCGTCCTTGAGTATCTCAAGTCCGTATATATCTGCGGCAAGAGCGCTCGCTATGGCAGCCTGGGTAATATCACCTTCATCCCTGACCTTCACCGCACCCACTGCAGTGTTCGCAACCGGGCACTGTGCGTATCCGGCTCTGTTTAGGAATTCACTGCACTGCAGAAGCCCTTGCGGATGGGAATATACAGTCTGTATATCAGAAAGCTTTGAGCCCGGAACTCCCATGAGCATATGTGCTACCTTGACCTCGTCTCCGCCCACGATGGTCAGGCCGCTGCTACCAACCATATCATATATACCACTCACAAATCCGGCAGAGGAATTCTCTATGGGCAGGACTCCGTAATCAGCCTTGCCTCTCTTCACCGTCTCTATGACATCCTCAAATTTTGCAACATTTACATTCTTTATATCCTTGCCAAAATAGTCATGCATAGCCTGATGACTGTAAGCCCCCGGAACACCCTGGTATACAACCACCGTGTCTTTATCGACCTTCAGATGATCCACGGGCACAAACCCGCTCACCACATCAGAGCTTATATGTGCCAGCGCAACATCTCTGCCCTCAACACACGCTCTGTCGATAAGCTCATTCTTTCTGGTGATAAGCTGCTGTATCTGCTCCTCCAGACTGTTTATCTCTTCCAATGTATTCATTCTATCTATCCTTCCACTTGAAGTGTCAATTTTGTCACTGTTTGTCCAGCCCGGCACGAAGCTCGGATATTGTCTTGCCAAGCAGCGGGTGCCTCTTGTATCCCGCTATCGTGGACAATGGTTCAAGTACAAACTCTCTCTTGTGCATCTCCACGTGTGGTATGTGAAGATCCTCACTGTCATACACGACATCATCATAAAGCAGGATATCGATATCCAGAGTTCTCGGTCCCCAGTGGATCAGCCTCTCTCTTCCCGCCGCTTTCTCTATTCCATTCACCAGTCTCAGCAGTTCCTCAGGAGTCCTGAGCGTCTCTATCTCCAGACAGCCGTTCAGGAAATCGTCCTGCTCAACGCCGCCATACGGCTCGGTCTCTATAAAATCTGATACTCTTGTCACCTTGGTGTATTTATCCTTGTTCAGCTCATCTATGGCCATGTCCAGATATGATTCCCTGTCGCCGATATTTGACCCAAGTCCAAGATATGCTGTGTGCTTTTTTCTGCTTATGGACACGGACACTGTATCTACATGTACCATGACCGGAGCCCACGGCTTCTTCACCGTCACATTTACCCCTCTCACATCATCGTAAGTGAGAAGTATCATGTCTGCTATCTCCTCAGCCACAGTCTCTATCAATTTATAATTTCTGTTCTTCATGACCTTCTGTATGCCATCGCACACGCTGCCATAGTTCACAGATTTTCTTATATCATCACTTCTGCCGGCCTCCTGGGTCGACACCTGCATGGATACGTCCACCACGAACTTCTGTCCAAGGACATTCTCCTCCCTGTACACTCCGTGATGTGCAAATACCTCAAGTCCTTTTATATTGATACTGTCCATACCGCACCTCCGCTATATGTTATCTGGCACTCAGCATCGCATGCGTCATCTTGAGTGCTCTGTAGTTACTCTTCACATCGTGTACTCTGAAGAAATCGCAGCCCTTCACAAGCCCAAGCACTGATGTGGCAACTGTTCCCTCCTCGCGCTCGGTCACCGGAAGATCAAGTGTAAGTCCTATCATCGACTTTCTCGACGTTCCGAGGAGTATCGGGAGATCCCATTTGTGGAGCAGCTCCAGATTGTTCATGAGGAGCAGATTCTGATGCAGATCCTTTGCAAATCCTATTCCCGGATCCACCATGATCTTGTCCCTGTCTATGCCTGCTGCCAGAGCCATGTTAACCGACTCATCCAGATCTGATACAACATCAGCCAGATAGTCTGTGTAATCTGTGTTCTCCCTGTTGTGCATAAGACAGCACGCCTTGTCGTACTTCGCTATGACAGCCGCCATCTTCTCATCGTACTTCAGTCCCCATATATCGTTTATGAGATCTGCACCTGCATGTATACCCGCCTCAGCCACCGCAGACTTGTATGTGTCGAGTGATACTGCCACGTCGAAATCTCTCTTTATCGCCTCTATGATCGGTGCGGTCCTCTCTATCTCCTCCTCATCCGATATCTTTGTATATCCAGGTCTTGTGGACTCACCGCCAACATCTATTATCACAGCCCCCTCAGCTATCATCTTCTCTGTGGTAAACAGAGCTGTGTCCATGGTGTTATGCTGTCCTCCATCCGAAAATGAATCCGGGGTCACATTCAGTATCCCCATCACATAAGGTTCTTTTCCACTCTCAAATGTCTTGTTTCCTATTATCATCCTTTTATCCTCCAGATATAAAATATCCGCACATGACGTGCGAGCCCTTGGTACTTCCCTTAATATTTTATCCCTGTATTGCGTGCACTCTCCAGCCAGTAACACTGGTCTGATGCCTTGCAGTCAAAACAGTTTCGAGACAGCTTATCCGCATTATACAACACATATGCCAGTCCTTCCCGCTCAGCACCGTCTGTATTGTGTGAGCCTATGGCATCACATATCTGCTCATTCTCCTGCGTGGAAAATCCGCACTGCTCCAGTATCCTGCCCGCATACTCAACACTCAGCTCATGATGCTTCCTGCCGGTGTCATCAGGATCTGCCCGTCCCACATCGTGAAGAAGTGCCGCGGCATATATGATCTCCCTGTCTATCGCATATCCCTGTTCGATATTCATTATATACGCTATCCTGGCAACATCCAGGCAGTGCTCAAGTCCATGCCGGCAGAATATCCTGTCGGTCTCCTTGTTCCGCACAGTCTCCATGAGACGTCTGTATTCATCGTTGTATATGATCCTGTCCACTCTGTCCATCTCTGTCTGCATCAGCTTTCTATATATCCTCCATGTTCCGCACGGTCTATGATCGGCCCAATAAATGACAGCGAGCCAAATACCATCACCACCGGATCCTGCCTGTCATCAGCCAGCGTCATCGTCAGCCTCACAGCATCGTCCACATCTTCCTGCTCATAGACTTCATCTATATATGTCCCTGCCAGCCTTTTCAGCTCATGCCTTGAAAGTGCTCTCGGGTTATCCGGCTCAACTGCTATGAACGCAGAAGCCCCCGGCATCATGATCCTGAGCATCTGCTCATAGTCTTTGTCCTTGAACACCCCACATATATATATGAGGTCTCTTCCGGCAAAATACTCATCTATGTTCTGTCTAAGTGCTCTCCAGCCTCCCGGATTGTGTGCGCCATCCACATACACGAGAGGTTTGTCCATAAGCTTCTGGAATCTTCCCTTCCAGAACGTCGCTTTAAGTCCTCTCCTTATGTCATCCTCAGTCAGCTCATATCCAAGCCTCATGAGAACATGTGCGGTCGCAGCCGCTGTGGCACTGTTATATATCTGATATATGCCCGGAACCTGAAGTTCGTATCTCTGTCCGTCATATATATATTCACTTCCACCTACTGACTCTCTGCATATCTCTATATCCTTCTCCCTGATAAGTACCGCCAAGTCCGATATATTATTCTGCTCACATGCCATATCCCACATATCCTCAAGCTCTGAGGCAAGCGGGTACGCCACACATGGGCAGTTCTTTTTCAATATTCCAAGCTTCTGTCTGTATATATCCCTCAGGGTATTCCCGAGGAAATGCATGTGATCCATGCTTATACTTGCTATTATCGTACAGACCGGGTGGCTACACACATTTGTGGCATCCTCCAGGCCTCCCATTCCGGTCTCAAGCAACAGGAAATCGACCTTTTTGTCGCAGAAATAACAGAACGCCACCGCTGTCTCCGTCTCAAACGATGTGGGCCTTCCCCAGCCGTCCGACACCATGTCATCCGCTGCATCTTTCACCGTCTCAAGATATATGGCAAAATCCTCCTCAGACATATATTCCTTATCTATCTGAAATCTCTCAAGATATGTAAATATCGTAGGAGATATATATCTTCCCACACTGTATCCTGCACTCTCAAGTATCTCGTCCAGAAATGCGCATATCGAACCTTTGCCATTTGTTCCTGCTATATGTATAACCGGGACTGCGTCCTGCGGATCGCCCAGCCTTCTCAGCAGCTCCTTTATACTGTCAAGCCCCAGAACGCTTCCCATGGTGTCCGTATATTCTATATAACTTCTTGCCTCTTCATAAGTCATGGCATATATCCGTCCCTTCTCATCTGTGCCTGATAAGTGGTGCATTCTCATCTATAGGCAGCAGCTCATACCCATCATCCCGGAGTCTTTCAATGAGCATCGGCAGTGATTCCACCGTGGTGTGCCTCGACTCAAGATCATGCATCAATATGACCACATCGTCGTGCTGCAGTGCATCCTTCATGATATTGTCGACAAGCTGCTCCGGCGTGTAGCTGCCACACACGGCATCATTGTTCAGCGCATTCCAATCATAATATATAAGCCCCTCGGCATTCACATAGTCTATCAGGGTGTTCATATCCACTCTGGATACCGTATTTGAACTGCCGCCCGGGAATCTGTAATATACACAATTTACACCTGTTACATCATACAATAAATTTCGCAATTCCTCAATATCTTCGGAGAAATCAGCAAGGCTTCCATATATTTTATCGTAATCATGGGTGTACGAATGAAGCCCCAGTGTATGTCCCCTATCCACTATATCCCGGTAGGCATCATAATAGCTCTTGTCGCGCCCCACGACAAAAAATGTTGCCTTCACATCGTATTTATCAAGGATATCCAGTATCTCCACTGTGTTCCCGGATGGCCCATCGTCAAATGTGAGATACGCCCTCTTCGTTATCTCCGGCTCCGCATCAGACTCCGTTTCGTCCTTCTCCGGCTGCATCTCCCCGGTATCATTTGCCCCATCCACCTCCGATGGTGTGCTCTCATCCGCCCCCAGGACATTTGCCTGCTGCCTGACCGGCCCTCCGGCAGTATAAAAGCCCCACCTCGACTGGCTGATTATGTAATAACAACAGAAAATTATGGCAAGAAATATGGCAACCGCCAGCATAATATACTGCCATCTGTCAGTCACCTCCTGCACATTGTCAATTTTTTTCAAATGATCCTCGCCGCCTATAGCATTTTTTCTATTATATTATTTTATATTTTTAATTATGTGTCTATTTTTTATGCCATGAATATTTCTCAGATATACGGAGAATATAAATAGCAAATATTAAAAAAAGGAGAACATGTACAATGAAAAAATACTTTTTACTTGTGACGTGTATGACACTCACCATGATCCTCTTCTGTGGTTGTGGCAATTCAAACGGTGCTTCAAGCACTGGCTCATCTTCAGCAGCCAGCACCCAGACAACATCTGAGCCTCAGAATGGTAACAGCTCTGAGGGAAACAGCACCGACTCATCTGACAAAGGCGTTGTAGGCGGAGCAGCCGACGCTGTAAAGGATGTCGCTGACGGCGTGGCCGACGGTGTAAAGGATGTCGCTGACGGCGTGGGAAACACCGTGTCAGGCATCTTCGGTTCATTCGATGATGCCCAGGACTGGTTCATGGATCAGCTTCCCGCAGGTGACGGAAGATTCGAGGTTGCCAACAGTGACAAGGATCTCACAGAATTTTCCGGTGGAAAAACAGGCTACCACATCGAGCTCCACGACAACAATAAAGAGGGCGACACCAAGGTCGGTGATTTCTATATCGACTCCAGCGATGGCAAGGTGTACAGATCCGATGAGCACGGGAAGACATTTGCAGAGTATGATTTCTCTGATTATAAATAGATGAAATATCCCGCATGAAAAAACAAGCGGCACGGAGGTATCTGAAAACCTCCATGCCGCTTTATTCTATGTTCTTATTCTGCCACATCCGCTGCATCATCAGCTTCAGTAACAGTCACTTGTTCGTCTTCACCCTTCTTGTCTGAGCTCAGCATCTCTCCTGTGAGCGGATTGATCTTGACTCCCATCTCCGACGCAATGAGATTGTACATGTCAAACTCTCTGTCTCTGGCAGCCTTCTTTCTGGCCTTTACGCCCCTGGATCTGACCAGCTCCACTATTCCGAATCCGATCATCAGTATGCCGAAGAATATGAAGCCCGCCATATTTTTTGAAAAAAATGCATGAGCCACACTTATTGCGCCTATTCCGATCATCACGATACCCATAACGAAATTGAACATATATGCTTTACCGCCTTTCACCAATCATCTGTTTACAAACGCATCTATGCCCGCCTTCTCGAGCATTCTGTCGTATTGCTCATACATATACTGGACACTGTTCTCAAGAAGATGATAGTGCATTATGTATGGAACAAGCAGCACCATGAATGCAAGTGCAAGTATCAGCAGCGATATATTGGCCGTCACGACAAATGTTATACATGTTGCAACCGTCAATACGGCAAACAATACCAGCACTATGAGGTGGATAAGTCTCTCATGCATGAAAAATCCTACCTGCGTGAGATGTCTCTCTGCCTCCCGTGCAAAGTCCACATCATTCCTCTTTAAAAGCTCATCAATATATGCTATATACCGGTGTATCCTCTTTGCCATCTGCCGCATCTTCCTTTCCTGATCCCTGCTGAACCGTCAGGCTAGTTCATCACCTTGTTCATAAAGTGCTCCCACTGTGCGATCACCTTATCATAGTAAAAACTCAGAACATAGGATTCCTCATCCACATCTATTATCATCTGATAGCATTTTCTGTCAGCATTCTCCGAAGACTTGAGCATCTCCTTTGGCTGACCCGAATAAAATACAACCTTGCCCTCAAAGCTCTTCAGCACATCCTCATAGTCCGCCCTGTCCACAGGCTTATCCGGTACTGACTCCTGGAGGACATCGTTCGCATCGTAATACTTATGACCCTCGAGCAGAAGTGCCTCGATCTCAGGCTCAGTGAATCTGACTTGCATATCACTGGCATATCTGTCAGTATAGAGCTCATTTGCAGAGTTGTCCTCTCTGACTACCGCGCCGTCAAATTCAAATTCCAGGATTCCCTGCTTCTCCGAATATATGCATCTGATCAGAGTCGCATCCCTGAAAGAGAGCGTCTCGATCTCATCTACACTCTTGTACTTCATATCTGTATCTCCAACTAGTCCATTGCCTTCTTGATGGCCGCAAGAAGCTCATCGTATGTCTCAAATGCCTCAAGATCAGGATTGTCCGCCTTGATCTGATCTGTGCTCTTGAACAGGAAGCCTGCCTTGCTCGCATAGATCATTCCCAGATCGTTGTGGCTATCACCGCTTGCTATAGTGTCGTAGCCGATTGACTGCAGAGCCTTGACTGTTGTGAGCTTCGACTGTGGGCATCTCATCTTGAAGCCTGTGATCTCACCGTCATCTGCAACGATCAGCTCATTACAGAATATTGTAGGGTAACCGAGCTTCTTCATGAGAGGGCCTGCAAACTGTGAAAATGTATCGCTTATGATTATCACCTGTCCTATGGATCTCAGCTCATCCAGAAACTCCTTTGCTCCAGGGATAGGATCTATCTTTGCTATAGTCTCCTGTATCTCCTTGAGTCCAAGTCCGTGCTCCTTAAGTATACCAAGTCTCCAGTTCATGAGCTTATCGTAGTCAGGCTCATCCCTTGTTGTTCTCTTAAGCTCAGGTATTCCGCTTGCCTCCGCAAATGCGATCCAAATCTCAGGCACCAGTACTCCCTCTAAATCAAGACATGTTATATACATATTATATTATCCTCCGTTCTTATAAATAGTGTGAATTAATGCATGTCATACTCCTCCCGTTTCTGACCACACAAATGCATTATAGCACAGTATCACGCAGACTAACAATCACTACTTTCAGGCATTTGCCCGGACTTCTTCCATCTGTCCAGAGCGTATCCATAATCCCGAATTATCATGTCGAGCTGCACCCTTTCCGTCACTCTCATGTGGCTTCCCTTCAGGTATACTCCGTCCATGAAACCGGTCCGTATCGTCATTCCGCACTCACCTCTCATCGCAGCCGGTCTCTTCACCACACTTGCCCCCGCCGCCTTCTGAAGCTCTTCGTACCTTTCATAATTCTTCTGCCATGCCCTCATATAGGTCTCAACTTTCCTTCCCGGAATATTGACCCTCACTCCACCATAGCGTCCATCCGGCCCCGGGAAGAAATACTCTATCCTGAAGTCATTCTCACTTATTATTAGCGTACCGCCGCTCGCCAGCTCTTCTCTGCATGTTCTTCCCATAACTTATCCTCACACATTCCTGAGACTTTCAAATGTATTGTAAATGTTCAGCAGGCCATATCCCCACTCGGGATTCGGATACTGCCTGATCTCCAAAAGCCCGCCCGAACTTCCCGGTCTCACCGCTCCCCTTATCAGGTAGCCCCTTATCTGGTTGCCGTTTATATTCCTTATCATCTTTCTCCCATACGACCACTCAAGCATGATGGCACTGCAGCCCGCAGTGTACGAAGCCGCCACTGAGGTGCCGCTTCTTATAACCGTCTCCCCGCTGGCTCCTTCTCCCCTTATATTCACTCCGGGAGCGAGAAGATCCGGTTTCACCCTGCCGTCCGCCGTATAGCCTCTGCTGTTGTCGATATACAGATTACCATTTGAGTGATCATATGCGCAAGTGCATATCGCAGTCTCCGCCACCGCCGGGCTCGTTATGGTCACTCCCGGATCACTTGACACAAATCTCGTCCCCGGGGATACAAAGCTGCTTATGGGCAGCCACGCGTTAAAGCTGAGCTCCGTGGTTCCAACACCGTACACCCTTATCCGCCATATACCATTTGCCGGGGTTATAAATCTGAGCATGATGAGCTCCTGCCCAGCAGAATCCTCTACGAGAAAATAGTCGACATATATCATCCCACCTCCAAATATCGGACGGATGATCGAGCTCCTGTCATACCTCGGCGATATCCTCTCTATAAATTCCCCGCCGGGAATCTCTATGGCCACCGAGTAGGTATTGGTGGACTTACCCCATATCTCAAGTGTAAAGCTGTTGTGATCTGCCACATCGATCTCAACGACATCATATGCCCCTGTGACGATCCCGGAATAATGATGTCCTGCTCTCCCCTCGTTGCCACCGGCAGCAGATACCGCAAACCCCTGAAGATCTCCTATGTTGTTTATATATTTGTCCAGCGCTCCCGCCCCCGTATGGCTTCCACTGTTGGTCCCAAGCGTCACGAGTATGCTCATAGGCATGCGCAGCTTTTTCTGCTGCTCAAGCAGATATGCTATCGCTGTCATTATGTCAACCTCACTGTACGCATTTGCATCCGATGGAATACCATAAAAGCTGCGGAGATTCTCCTTTGCCTGCTTTAACTTCACCACCACCAGGTCTGCCGACGGAGCCACACTCACAGCCGTTCCCGCGCAGAAGCTTCCATGCCCGGTGGTATCCGTCAATATCCTTTGTCTCTCATCCACAGCAGCCTGTATCTCCTCCGTGCTATACTCCCTGCCGTAGCCGTATGATGCGTTGTCAGCCTCCTCCACAGTCTGATCCCACGCCGCAAGTATCTTTGTCTTACCCCCATCCCGCACAAATGAACTGCCAAATATATCGATCCCCGTATCAACGATGCCAAGCAGTATCCCCTTTCCGGTGAGTCCGAGTATATTTTCCTGCTGGATATTGATAACCCCTATAGCCTCAAGAGCCCCCACATCGTCCATCAGGCCGTACACTTTTGGGAAAAGATTGTACTCAAGCCTTGAAAAACTCTCCATATACCCGGCCGGAAACGGCTGATATGCCACCGCATATCTGTCGTCTATTATGTTGAGCCCGTATGGCTGATACAGATCCATCAGAGCTTCCCTGTCTCCGTTGTATTCTATTATATATTCCACATAATCCTCTGAGTAAGCAGCATCTGATATCACCGCACATTCCTCCAGGGGCAATCTATATAGTATATGCAGCAAATTCCGAATCTTTACACAAAAATACCGCAGCACGGAAATTTCTCCGGCTGCGGTATGTCTCCATCTGTACATTATATGTACCGGCTATATTCTATTTTATTGTTTTGTATCAATATACTTCTGAACCTGCTGCTTCAGGATATTGAACTGGCATGGACCTGTCTCGAGAACGACTGTATTGAACTCCTTCAGGTCAAACTTTGATCCAAGCTGTTCCTCAGCATAATCCCTGATCTCCTGCATCTCATAGAAGCCTGTTGAATAACTCTGGTATACGGCAGGATCACCTATCATGGTAGTATACAGATCGTCGGCGGCATCGCCGTTGAATCCCTTTTCATTCAGGTAATCTTTTGCTTCCTGCAGTGACCAGCCCTCATAGTTGATTCCTATATCGATCCTTCCACTTATAAGATAATTGATCTCATCGTTTAACCTGTACAGTTTTGCAACGGTGTCCGAATCAGATGCCCCATCAAATGTGTAATAGTTTATGGCATCATAGCACGCATACATTGCCCAGCCCTCCTTGTATCCAAGGAAGCTTAATATGGTACGTACCGGTTCAGGATCTGTTGACATGTAGTATGCATTCTGCAGCATGTGTCCCGGATATCCCTCATGGGCAAGTGTGGTCCACATACCATCCGTATGTTTGCCATTTACCCTGATAAGGTTGTTGTCCTGGTCATCGATCGCAGGTGACATATAGTATGCCAGCGTATTCTCCTGAATATCCTCAAGGCTCTTATCAAGCTTCTTCGCCTGATACTTTATCTCTCCAAAGTCTGGGTAGTTCTCGGTGGCTGTATTCATGAGTATATCTATTATTTCTGAAGGCTCCTTTGAGTCACTGTCTCCAAAGAGGTCATCGTAGTGCTCCACAAAATATTCATATGAATCGTACTGTGTCATGGCTATGGAATACAGATCTGTCATGAGATCTGACAGGTTGTCATCCAGCATCTGTGCCACTTCCTCAGGTGTCTTATCAGTTCCCGCAGCGTCCTTCAAAAGGTAAGCGTAATACTCTTTACCACCTTCATAGCCACACACACCGCCCTGGTTCTTACCGGTTCCCTTGAGCGATGACACGACCTTGGCCCTGAGGGCGGCGATGGCGGCGGCACAATCGTTGCAGTCGGCACCCCTGAAGAAATCTGTCGGGTGCCTGCCTCCTATACGGGAAAATATCTGAAGCCGCTGCTTGATACAAAAGTCGAAACAAGCCGAGATTCTGATTTCGACTGAGCATAAGCATAAGCGTATATAGGTTCTTATTGACATTTTGTGAAAAACTAAGTACCATAAGAATAATGAGTATTATGTAATTTTTGGAGGAAGCTATGGCAAAAGAAAAAGGACCGGTAGCAGACTTTGTGCAGACGAGAAAGCGTATCAACGATTATTTCGGCTGCGAGGGGGATTTCTTCATTCATCCGCTGCTCGATTTTGAATGGGCAGTCAGAGAGGATGAGGATTTTACCTTCCTTTGCTATTGGACAGATGAGGGGAAAAAGATAGATGCCGTTGTAGTAAAAAAAAGCGGTACACCTATGATTTACAAAACGAAGGACTACACCATGGTAGTCGCCATCGACTGCGTGAAGATCGGCTTTATCTTCCGCAACGGAAAAAATCAGACACAGCAGTGAAAACGGGATGCGGATTTTTTGGCAGGTCTGAACGGCTGTCTATCCGCATAAACTGATTTATTGAAAGGATCATTGCTAAGGGAAAATCTTTGGCAAAGCAAAGGGGAGAAAGAGATGCAAATGGAAGGATTGCCGGAAAACAATACTGTTCTGATTGCCGGTAAGATCGTAAAAGGCTGTGTCTTTAGTCATGAGGTATATGGCGAAGGTTTCTATACATTTCAGATTTCTTCTGAACGCCTCAGTGATAAGGAGGATATCCTGCCTGTCACCGTTTCCGAACGGCTGATAGATATGAATTTATTGCAGGTAGGAACAAAAGTTGATATTATTGGACAGTTAAGGAGCTACAATAACTACAACAGTAAAAAAAATCGTCTGGTGCTGACCATCTTCGCGAGGGAGATTTCCCTGCCGGAGGAGGAAGAGGGAAAGAATATCAATCAGGTTTATCTGAATGGTTTTATCTGTAAGCCCCCGATTTACCGTAAAACGCCTTTTGGAAGAGAAATATCCGATATTCTGATAGCGGTCAACCGCGCCTATAATAAATCGGATTATATTCCCTGCATTGCATGGGGCAGAAATGCCAGATATATCGCAAATCTGGAGGTGGGTGCCAATATCCATATCTGGGGCAGAATGCAAAGCAGAATCTATCAGAAACGCATTGGCGAGGAGGTAGAAGAAAGAGTCGCTTATGAAGTTTCTGTTGCAAAAATCGAGCTGCCGCATAAGGCGGAGCACGAAGCGGAAGAAAAAGGCGCGGACGAGATGGTCTGAAGCAAGAAAAACAGGAGTGAAGATAACGTGAGACAAGGTCAGATTTCAATTTATTATGGTATGGGGAAGGGGAAAACAGCCGTAGCCGTTGGGCGTGGCATGCGCGCCATCGGCGAGGAACAGCGTGTTGTTATGATTCAATTCTTGGATTATCATAACAGCAAGGAAATTGCACTGCTGAAGAAGCTGGAGCCTGATTTCCGTATTTTCCGCTTTGAGAAGGATCGTGCGGCAGAGGATGTGCAGGGGGCTGAAAATGATGAAGCACTGCACAAGGAAATATTCAACGAAATCCGCAACGCGTTTAATTTCGCAAAGAAAATTGTGGATACGGGTGAATGTGAAATGCTTCTGCTGGATGGAATTCTGGAATGTGTGGAAAAAGGATATCTACAGGAATCTGATTTGCATGAGATTATTGGAAAGCGCCCCGATTTTATGGATATCATCCTGACGGGGACGATTCTTCCGGCAGGCATTGCAGGGGAAGCAGAAAATATCTATCAGCTTGTAGCGGAAAAGGAAAAAGAATAAAAAAGAAAAAGAATAAAAAAGAAAATCCTCTGAGATTCCATCTCAGAGGATTTTTTGTGCTTATTGCAGAACTTCCTTCATAGTATATAGACCGGCAGGCTTGCCTGCCAGGAATTTTGCCGCCTTCACTGCACCAACGGCGAAAACCTCGCGAGAGGTTGCGCGATGGGTCAGTTCAATGACTTCATCTCTGCCGGCAAAAATGACATCATGCTCGCCGACGATATTGCCGCCGCGCACTGCATGAATCCCGATTTCGGTTTTTTCTCTTTTTTCACGCACCTGAGAACGATCATATACATAATGATACCGTTCCTCCATTGCCTGATTGATAGCATCTGCCAGAGCCATTGCGGTGCCGCTGGGGGCATCAATCTTCTGATTGTGATGTTTTTCCACGATTTCGATATCGAAGCCGCTTTCTGCCAGAATGACTGCCGCACGCTGCACCAAATCCAGCAAC
>OKRY01001402.1_pt1 | contig 19688 bp, 13 predicted proteins | sample 1601121 | NCBI WGS metagenome assembly OKRY01 (sample SAMEA3541546, study PRJEB24748) | human gut metagenome | biome: human gut; feature: human-associated habitat; material: faeces | place: China | collected 2012
GCCGAGCGCGTTGTGGTCTCTCACCACTTAGTTGTTGCTCTTGCCGGGCGCACTAGAAAAGGCAGTCAGCATGACGCTGATTGCCTCCATAGGTGACTGCTGTCTTCCGACGATACTATCATAGCACAGGTTTATTTGCTAAAACGTGCTATTTTGTGCTGTTTCGTCCTGTTTTGTCCTGTTTGCTGCTAATTTGTCCTGTTGGGTGCTATGCGCTGCTGGTTGTGGGGGCAGCGGGGGTGATGTGTTATCAAGTAGGTGGGCTTGTGGCGGAGGTGCTTGGTAACACGTATATAGTATAGCACAGATTTTTTTCTCAAAGTTTCTCAAACCTTCTCATTTCTTCTCAAACGTTCTCAAAGCTTCTCAACTTTTTGAGGGGGATGGCGTTTTGAAACTAAGGATGACTGTTTCTGTAATTGTGGGGAACTTGGTTCATCATGTCTGGACAGTGCGTAATCGTTGAGATACTCAATTTTATGTTGCGGAAATAAAATATCTATGGTATACTGGAATAAGGTTTCAACCTTGTCATGGAGGTGTCTTTATGGCGATTTGCTATAAAAAGCTCTGGAAAATGCTGATTAACCGCGACATGCAGAAGAAAGACCTTCGCATGGCCGCTGGACTCAGCACCAATGGCATCGCCAAGCTCGGCAAGAATCAGAACGTTTTAACAGGAGTTCTCGGCAAAATCTGCAAAGCTCTGAACTATGGCATCACAGATATTATGGAATTTGTAGATGCAGAGCCAGAGCAAGAAGCACATCACGCATAAGAAAGCAGGTACCGCTTATGACAAGGCTTGAAGAACTATCAAACGGCAGCATCGTTGAAGGTTTGCTTTCGGGTGAAGCGGTGACGGTCGTGTCAACAAAGTGGTATGGTTCGTCCAGCATGGAGGTGTTCTACAAGACGAATCGAGGGGCAACAGGGTCGCAGATTCTTTATCGGGAGGATGAACCTTCCCTAACGGTTCTGGAAAAGAGCCTGCCGTGGAGTTTCGATGTTGGCGGCGATAAGTTGCGTCTCGTCTCAGAAGCCTATCGGATTCACCTCGCGCACCTGTTTGACCCATACCTTGCTGTGCATACATCAGCCATCGAGCCGCTGCCGCACCAGATTTCCGCTGTCTATGAAGAAATGCTGCCGCGGCTTCCGCTGCGGTATGTGCTGGCTGATGACCCTGGTGCTGGCAAAACCATCATGACAGGTTTGCTGCTGAAGGAACTGATTATCCGCGGGGATTTGAAGCGCTGCATGATTGTCTCGCCCGGAAATCTGGCAGAACAGTGGCAGGATGAGCTTTTTCAGAAGTTTCATCTGCGTTTTGAAATTCTCACGAATGATCGGCTGGAATCAGCAGTTACCGGGAATGTATTTACAGAAATGAACTTCTGTATTGCACGCCTTGACAAGCTGGCGCGAAATACGGAGTTACAGGAAAAGCTCAAAGTTACAGACTGGGACTTGATTGTCTGCGACGAGGCGCACAAGATGTCAGCCACCATGTGGGGCGGCGAAGTCAAGTACACCAAGCGCTACCAGTTGGGACGACTGCTTTCCAGCATCACGCGGCATTTTCTGCTGCTGACGGCGACGCCGCACAATGGCAAGGAAGAGGACTTCCAGCTGTTCATGTCGCTGGTTGACCCAGATCGCTTTGAGGGCGCTTGCCGGACAAGCAATCAGTCGATTGACGTCAACGATGTGATGCGCAGGCTGGTCAAGGAAGACCTGCTGAAATTCGACGGAACGCCGCTGTTCCCAGAGCGCATTGCGTACACAGTCAATTATGACCTATCCCCTATGGAAGCGCAGCTTTACACGAACGTAACAACTTACGTTCAGGAGGAGTTCAACCGCGCAGACCATCTGGACGGCACGCACAGAAGTTCCGTTGGCTTTGCCTTGACCATCTTGCAGCGCCGATTGGCTTCATCCCCGGAAGCCATCTACCAATCACTGCATCGCCGACGTGAGCGACTTGAAACCCGATTGGCAGAGGAAAAGCTCGGAAAACGGGCGGCGGAGCTTCCTTGGCAGTTTGACTTGCCGGAAGATCCGGATGATCTGGACGAAATCCCTGCTGCTGACCTTGAAGCGGAGGAAGAACAGATTGCGGATCAGGCTTCCGCTTCCAAGACAATTACGGAACTGGAAGCCGAAATTACCACGCTGAAACGGCTGGAAGCAATGGCGAATGCCGTGCGCACGAGCGGAGCCGACAGGAAGTGGGATGAACTTTCCGCCATTCTGCAAGATGATGCGCTCATGTATGACGGCAACGGTCAGCGGGAAAAGCTGATTATCTTCACCGAGCATCGCGACACGCTGAATTACCTCTGCTCGAAGATTCGGACGCTGCTGGGCAGAGAAGAAGCAGTCGTAACGATTCATGGCGGAATGCTGCGGGACGAGCGTCGAAAGGTGGAAACGCTGTTCAAGCAGGACAAGGATGTCCGCATCCTGATTGCGACAGACGCGGCGGGCGAAGGCATCAACCTCCAGCGTGCGCACCTGATGGTCAACTACGACCTGCCGTGGAATCCCAATCGGCTGGAACAGCGATTCGGGCGCATCCACCGCATCGGGCAGACCGAGGTGTGTCATCTGTGGAATCTTGTTTCCAAGGAGACACGCGAGGGCGCTGTTTTCCAGCGGCTGTTTGAAAAGCTGGAAGAGGAACGCGCTGCGCTGGGCGGCAAGGTGTTCGACATTCTGGGCAAGACGAATTTCGACAACCGCTCACTTCGGGAACTGCTGATTGAGGCCATCCGCTACGGCAATGCGCCGGAAACCCGCGCAAAGCTGTATCAGGTGGTGGACAAGGCGCTGGACAAGGATGCGCTGCGAAAACTACTGGAAGAACGCGCATTGACCGAGGACACGATGGATGTCCACAAGGTAATGGCGATTCGCGAAGAAATGGAGCGCATGGAAGCACACAAGCTGCAGCCGCACTTCATCGAAGCGTTCTTTATCGAAGCATTCACCGTCTTGGGCGGCATCATCCGCAAGCGTGAACCCGGCCGCTACGAAATCATCAGCGTTCCGTACAGGATTCGCTCCCGCGACCAGCTGATTGGCTTCGGCGTGCCGGTGGCATCCAAGTACGAGCGTGTCTGCTTTGACAAGCAATACTGCAACATGCAGGGGCTGCCCATTGCCGACCAGATTTGTCCGGGGCATCCGCTGCTGGAAGCGGTGATTGACCTCATCCGCGAACAGAATGCCGATGTGCTGAAACGCGGTGCGGTGCTGGTGGATGAAAACGACCCCAGCGAGAAAATCCGCCTGCTGTTCTACATTGAGGATGCCATTCAGGATGGACACGTCCTGCCCAACGGCAGCCGCCGGGTCATCAGCAAAACACTGCAATTTGTGGAAATGGACGAATCAGGGCAGGCGCGGAATGCAGGCTACGCACCGTATCTAGATTACTGCCCGGTGACGGAAGAAGAACAGGACGCGGTGCTGGCGTATGCGCACAAGCAGCCGTGGCTGGCGCAGAATCTCGAAGACATGGCGGTAGGCTATGCGGTGGCGAACATTGTGCCGAAGCATTACAGCGAGGTCAAGGCGCACCGCGTGAAGATGGCAGACAGAACTGCCCGCGCCGTCAAGGATCGTTTGACCTGCGAGATTCAGTATTGGGATTTGCGGGCAGCTGACTTGAAGGAAAAGGAAGCCGCCGGCAAAGGAAACGCCAAGCTGAACTCGACCAACGCCCAGCGCCGCGCGGATGACTTGCAGGCGCGAATGCAGCGCCGCTTGGCGGAGCTTGCACAGGAGAAGATGGTGTCGCCCTGTCCGCCGGTCATCGTTGGCGGCGCATTGATTGTGCCGATTGGACTGCTGAACCGGCTGATGGGCAGACCGAACGAGGGCAGCCTGTTCAGCGCGAACCGGGATGCCATCGAACGCGCCGCCATGCAAGCGGTGATGCAGCGGGAAACGCAGCGCGGATATGCGCCGCGAGATGTGTCTGCGGAGAATGTCGGGTATGACATTGAATCCGTGATTCCGGAGAACCAGCGCCACGGCGGGCCTTGCCTACGCTTTCTGGAAGTCAAGAGCAGGCAGAAGGGCGCAACGACTGTCACCGTGACCCGCAACGAAATTCTGACGGCGCTCAACAAGCCGGATGAGTTCATTCTGGCGCTGGTCGAAGTGGACGGCGCGCAAACAACAACCACCTACATCCGCAAGCCCTTCCGCAATCCGCCCGATTTGGGCGCTTGCAGCGTAAATTATGAAATTGCCGATTTGATGCGAAACGGCGAAATAGAAAAGTGAGGAAGCACATGATGCCCACGATAAAGAAACTCATCGAGGTTGCCCTTCCGCTGGAAGCCATCAACGCAGAATCTGCCCGCGAAAAATCCATTCGCCACGGCCATCCCAGCACGCTGCATCTATGGTGGGCACGGCGACCCCTGGCCACGGCTCGCGCCGTCATCTGGTCATCGCTGGTGGACGATCCCTCCAGCCATCCGGAGCAATTTCCCACCGAGGAAGCCCAGCAGCAGGAGCGCGAGCGCCTGTTTGACATCCTGACGCGCCTGGTGAAATGGGAGAACAGCAATGACGAAGGCATTCTGGCGGAAGCCAAGGCGGAGATTATGAAGTCCACAAACGGCAATCCGCCTGCGCTGCTGGATCCCTTCGCGGGCGGCGGCGCGATTCCGTTGGAGGCCCAGCGCCTTGGGCTGGAAGCACACGCACACGACCTGAACCCCGTGGCGGTGATGATTAACAAGGCGATGATTGAGATTCCGCCGAAGTTTGCCGGACGTTCGCCCGTGAACCCGGAAGCACAGCGGCAGGGCGCTGCCAATCAGGGCTGGAAGGGCGCGGCAGGGCTGGCGGAGGACGTGCGCTATTACGGCGAATGGATGAAGCAGGAAGCCTGCAAGCGCATCGGGCATTTGTACCCCAAGGCGAAGCTGGAAGATGGCAGCGAAGCCACCGTGATTGCGTGGATTTGGGCGCGAACGGTCAAATGCCCGAACCCGGCGTGCGGGTGCGAAATGCCACTGGCAAGCAGTTTTATTCTATCAAAGAAAAAAGGTAAAGAAGCATATATCGAACCCAATGTAAGCGGTTCTGAAATCACTTATCGCGTTCGCTATGGAAAGGGCGGCGACAATTGCCCGAAAATTGCACAAGGAAAGTTTAAGTGCATTCGTTGCGATGAGGGTATTCCGAAGGATTATCCCAAAGTGGAAAGCAAAGCAGGTCGTATGGGGAAAAAGCTCCTTGCAATTGTCGCCGAAGGCAAAAACGGCAGAGTTTATCTTTCACCAGATGCAGAACAGATTCATGCAGCCGACTGCCCAATGCCCGAAGATTATCCAACAGGTGCGCTCGCACCACATTTTACAGGCGGGTCTTGTGTCCCGTATGGCTTAGATGAATTCCATAAACTTTTCACCAATCGCCAGCTCACCGCGCTGACGACTTTTTCTGCGCTGGTGGGAGAAGCGCAGAAGAAGGCCGAAGCGGATGCCGTGGCGGCCGGAATGTACAACGATCATATCGCCCTCAGTGAAGGCGGCACCGGTGCCCGCGCCTATGGCGAAGCGGTCGGGGTGTATTTGGCGTTTGTGGTGGATAAGATGGCGGATTATCATTCGTCGATTTGTATCTGGCACACTACAGGCGAAAAGATGGCAAACACTATGCGTCGGCAAGCGATTCAAATGACGTGGGATTTTGCCGAAGCAAATCCGTTCTGTAGTTCATCTGGGTGTGCAACCAATATGATTAATTGGGTTAGTAACACAATTACGTTTCTTCCTGCATACAACTGCGGTACTGCTCGTCAGTTTGATGCACAAAGTGATAATGGATTGCGCAATATTGCCATATCAACAGACCCGCCATACTATGATAATATCGGTTATGCTGATTTATCAGACTATTTCTATGTATGGATGCGTCAAGCACTAAAGAACACATATCCAAAACTTTTCCGAACGTTGCTTGTTCCCAAGGCTGATGAATTGATTGCTACACCATATCGACACGACGGCAATACAGAAAAAGCAAAAGCATTCTTTGAAGATGGCATGTTCAAAACATGCTGTCAGTTAAACAAGTATGCCTGTGATACAATCCCGGTCACAATTTATTATGCGTTCAAGCAAAGCGAAAATGAAACTGACGAAAAAGCAGGCGAAAAGACTGCTTCCAGCGGCTGGGAAACCATGCTTTCGGCAATTATCAAATCAGGATTTACCATTACAGGCACATGGCCTATGCGAACGGAACTGACTACGGCACTGAAAGGTAGTGTCAACGCCCTCGCCTCCAGCATCGTCCTCGTTTGCCGCAAGCGCGCCGAAACCGCGGGCAGCGTCACCCGCCGCGAGTTCATCAATGCCCTCCACCGGGAAATGCGCCCGGCGCTGGAAAAGCTGCAATCCGCCAACATTGCCCCGGTGGACTTGGCGCAGTCCGCCATCGGCCCCGGCATTGGCGTGTTCAGCCGCTACAAGAGCGTGCTGGAAGCCGACGGCAAGCCCATGAGCGTGCGCGCCGCATTGCAAATCATCAATCAGGAGCTGGATGCCTTCTACAACGAGCAGGAAGGCGAACTCGACCGCGAAAGCCGCTTCTGCGTGGAGCTGTTCAGCCAGTATGCGTTCAACAACATCAAGTTCGGCGATGCGGACATTCTCGCCCGCGCCAAGAACACCAGTGTGCAGGCGCTGGCGGAACACGGCGTGCTGATGGCAGCAAAGGGACAGGTGCGCCTGAAAACCCGCGATGAACTGCCTGAAAGCGTTGATACGCATGAATCCTGCACTTGGCTGCTGACCCAGCAGCTCGCCCGCGCGATGGAAGTCGGCGGCGTGAAGGCGTGCGCTGCCATTGTGCTGAACATTTTCGGCAGCAACGCCGAGGAAGCCAAGGCGCTGGCGTATCGCCTGTACACCATCTGTGAGCGCAAGAACTGGGCGCAGGAGGGCTACGCCTACAACAATCTGGTCGTGGCGTGGCCGGACATCCAGTCCGCGGCGGCGCAGATGCAGGCGGAAATCCCCGTGCAGATAAAGATGGAGCTACTGTAAGGATACGGAGGAGTAAAGTATGTCGAATCACGAAATCATCAGTCAGGCGCTGGGCATCATGCGTGAAACGCTGTCTGGCTATGTTTTGCAGCAATTGCAGAGCATCCCGGAATACCGAATCAATGACGCATGGTGGCAGTCGGGCGTCTTGCCATATATCCGCGATTCCCGCGATTATGAGCGTCTTGCCTATTTGGCAGACTATGCTGATCGTCAGGATGCGCTGGATGTGTCCAACTGCCTGAGCTTGATTATCAGTCATTGGCAAAACCTGTTCAAATATCGCCTGCCGAACACGGCGCGCTCTTGGGTCAGCGAGATTCTGGATGTTCGGAACAAATGGGCGCATTTCACCGGCACGGACTTCACAGACAAGGAAACTGCCCGCGCACTGGACACCATGTCGCTGTTGATGGGCAGCATTGATCAGGAGTCGCAGCAGAAATTGCAAGAGCTGTATCGCATGGTGGCATATGGCTCTGCGCAGGGGTCGATGGCATCCACTTCCAATGGTATGGATGCCGGCGCTGGCAAAAAGTCACTGGGTGTCATGCAGACTACACCGATGGCTGGTCTCCCCTGCTGGCGCGATGTGATTGAGCCGCACCCCGACGTGGCGCAGGGGCGATACAAGAATGCCGAATTTGCCGCTGATTTGGCGCAAGTGGCTCGCGGAGAGGGCGCTTATGAGTACCGCGACCCGGTGGAGTTCTTCTCCCGCACCTATCTAACCGAAGGCATGAAAGGACTGCTGGTGCAAGCTATTCGCCGCGTCACCGGGAAGGACGGCGAGCCTGTCATTCAGCTGAAAACGGCGTTTGGCGGCGGCAAAACGCACAGTATGCTGGCGCTGTATCACTTGCTGCGCGGGCGTGCGTCTATCGTCAAGCTGCCTAACTTAAAACCCGTGCTGGAAGAAGCAGAAGTGGACAGTCTGCCGATTTGCCGTGTTGCCGTGCTGGTTGGTACAGCCCTTGAACCTGCCAAGAGCAAGCGTCCGGCGGATTTGCCTGGCGGCACCGTCAACACGCTCTGGGGCGAAATGGCGTATCAGCTTGCCAAAGAAGCCGGCAACATGAAGCTCTACGATTATGTGAAAGAATCCGACAAAAAGGGCGTATCTCCCGGCAGCGAAACGCTCAAGAATCTGTTCGATAAATGCGGCCCCTGCGTCGTGCTGATTGACGAGCTTGTGGCATATGCGCGAAAGATTCGCGATCGGACGGATTTGCCCGCTGGTACTTTCGATGACTTGGTTGTCTTCGTGCAGGAAATCACGGAAGCAGCACGCGCATCCCAAAATACGCTTGTTGTTGCGTCTATTCCCGAATCCGATTATGAAATCACAGGCGAGGAAAGCCGCGAAGCCAGTTTTGGACAGCGAGCCTTGGCTGCCATTGAACATACGTTTGGGCGCATGGAATCCATCTGGAAGCCTGTTGCGGCAAACGAAGGCTTCGAGATTGTGCGCCGCCGTCTGTTCCTCAACTGCAAGGACGAAACAGCACGCGACAACGTCTGCCGTGAATTTAGCCGGATGTATCAGGAGAATGCCGCTGATTTCCCGACTGAAGCCAAGGAAGTGGACTACTATGAACGGATGCGTTCCTGCTATCCGATTCACCCGGAAATCTTCGACCGTCTCTATGAAGACTGGGCAACCATTGAGAAATTCCAGAAAACGCGCGGCGTTTTGCGCCTGATGGCCGCGGTCGTCCATGAGCTTTGGATGCACCAAGACGGCGGACTTCTCATCATGCCCAGCTCGATTCCGCTGGATGTACCCAACATTCGTGACGAGCTGACCCGCCATGTGGGCGACAACTGGAATGCCATCGTTGACCATGAAGTGGACGGCAAAAACTCCATTCCGTATCAAAAGGATGTGGAAGTTCCGCGCTTTTCCAAGGATATGGTTGCCCGCCGTGTTGCGCGTACCATTATGTTGGGCAGTGCCCCCAGCACTCGCAGCGACAGCATTCGCGGTCTGGAAACCTCCCGCATTCGCCTTGGTGCTGTGCAGCCGGGACAGAACATCGCTATCTTCAACGATGCCCTGAACACGCTTCAATCCTCTCTGACGTACCTTTACAGCAATCCTTCCAACGACCGCTTCTGGTTTGATACTCGTCCGACCTTGCGCAAGACGGTTGAAGACCGCGCCAGCCAGCGTTCCAATGAAGAAGTGGAAATGGAGATTGAACGTCGCCTCAAAACGATTCGCAAGGAGCGTCCGTTCGGTCGCTTGCACATTTGCCCGGAAACCTCCATGGATGTCAGCGACGAACAAGATGTGGGGCTTGTCATTCTGAAATACAACCAGACCTACAAGAGCAACAATCCCGCAGATTTAGCCATTCAGGCCGCCGAGAACATTCTGAATACGCGTGGTACATCTCCGCGCATCTATCGGAATATGCTGGCGTTCATCGCTCCTGACCAAAACACAATGAGTGCGCTTCGCGAAGAGGTCAAGCGCTTCCTTGCATGGAAGTCCATTAAGGAAGACAGTATTGACTTGAACCTTGATGCAGCACAGAATCGAGAAACGGAAAACAACCTGAATCGAAGCAATCAGACGGTTGAATCTCGCATTATGGAAACGTACTGCCATCTGCTTGTTCCTTATATTGACCGAGCAATCGACTTGAAGACCATCATCTGGGATGAAATCAGCATTCGCGGCGGCAGTGACAGCATTGTCTTGAAGGCCGTCAGAAAGATGCAACAAAACGAGCAGCTCATTACCCAATGGGCGCCTGCTCTGCTGAATATGCAGATGGAGAATCTTCTGTGGCAAAACCGCAATGAAATCAACGTTGGTGATCTGTGGAAGCTGCTCTGCACCTATTGCTATCTGCCGCGCCTTGCTTCCTTTGAGGTACTTCAGAATGCAATTCAGGTAGGCGTCAACTCCGAAGAATACTTTGCCTATGCGGACGGTGTGAGTGATGGCAAATACACTGCGTTGAAATACAACCAGTATGTAGGCTTTGTGGATCGCTCCGGCTATTTGGTAAAGCAGCTTGCTGCACTCAAACAAAAGGCGTCGGAGACACATGCTGCACAGCCGGTTTTATCGCAGCCATCGGTCATTGCTGACAATTTCGCCAGCAGTGATGGTGGGCAAAGCACACCTGCAAGCGCCACGCAGACAGCAACAGCTGCGCCCGTTCAGCCGCCAAAGCCGCAGAATTGCCATTTTGAAATGCTGACGACACTTGATGCAACCCGTGTTGTCAAGAATGTAGGAAGCCTCATGGATGAAGTAATCAATCATCTGCTGCAAGTCGATGGGGCCACCGTTGAAATCAAGCTGTTAGTCGATGCCACAATGCCGGATGGAACGCCTGTTACGACCGTTAGAACAGTCAATGAAAACTGCAAAACGCTTAAGGTTGGGAAATTCGGGTTTAATGATTGAGAAAATATCCGTTGAAAATGGTCATTCTAACGCTTAATAGAGTTTGGCTGCTATCCTAAAGAGTATTTTGAGGTGAAGATATGAGAATCGCTAATTTAGAAATTCATAATTTCCGTGGAATTAAATCTTGCAATTTAGATTTTCCCGTCGAATCAAGAGTGATTTGTTTAATAGGTGCTGGAGATAGTACCAAATCAACAATACTTAAAGCTATCGAATGGAATTTATGGCCTACGTGGAATCTTGTGGCCTGCGATAATGATTTTTATAATGGAGATACAAATAGCCCTATAATTATCAGAGGTACTTTTACTGAAATACCCGATGCTTTACTTGCAGAGGACAAGTTTGGACTATATCTACGCAGCAACGGAACTGAATTAAATCCGGATGTGAATGATGAACCTGTTGACGGGGCACCACTATGTATAACAATAGAATTAACCATAAATGCCTCTTTGGAACCCAAGTGGACGGTGGTATGCAATAGAAAAGAACCTAAACCTATTTCTAATGCAGATAGAAAGCTAATACAAATAGGATTTGTTGGCGATAATTGTAGCAAGGATATGGTATGGGGTAGAAACTCAGTTCTTCAGAAATATGCAAATTCAAAAGATACCCTACACGAGGCATATACAGCAGCATTAAGAGATGCCATTAATAAAACAGATTTGTCTTCACTTGACGAAGTATCAGGAGCAATCATCGATATAGGAAAACAATATGGTGTTGGTTTTGATAGTGAATTAAAGAGCAAAATTATGATGCAGAATGGTTCATTTTCATCTACGGTAGGAGTTTTTGAAGGGGCTACACCACTAAGTCAACGAGGAACAGGAAGCCAGAAATTGCTTTCTATTGGTCTTAACATTAAATCATTTTCAGGTAATACGTTACTTTTGATTGATGAGATTGAAACTGGGTTGGAACCATACAGACTTAAAAGCTTAATTGCTGAATTAAGGGCTACACACAAAAATAATGGGCAGGTTATTTTCACCACGCATTCTCCTGTGGCTGTAACTGAATGTACGATTCAAGAGCTTGTGATAATAAACTCTAAATCCGGAACGACTGTTGCTCATACATTGTTTTCAAAAGATGAAGGCAGCAATAATAATTTTCAATCGGAAATCAGACGGAATCCAGAAGCATTCTTATCAAAGAGGATTATCGTTTGTGAAGGCAAGACAGAGATGGGTTTCGTAAGAGCGTTTGACAAGTTTCTGTACGCGACTCAAAATTACAGAATGGCTCACAAAGGAATAAGCATGGCAGATGGTGGTGGCGGAAGCATATTTAAGTGCGCAGGTGTACTGCTTAAATGTGGTTATGATATTTGCTTACTTATGGATTCGGATTTGCCTGAAGAAGAAAAAGAAAAGCAAAAATTAAGAACTGAGGGGATATCTGTTTTTGACTGGGATAAGCTTAATGCTCTTGAAGAACAAGTCTTTTTTGATATACCAACAGAAGCTGCAGTAAAACTCCTAAATTTAGCGAGAGAAAAGAAAAGCACAGCTTCAATATGTGATAGGCTAAAAAAAGTAGATATTATTTGTTCTATTAGCGACGATGAGAAAATATCGTTTTCAAAGCTGGACAATGAAACAAAAAAGAAAATCGGTACAGTTGCAAAAAGCAGCGGAAGTGAATGGTATAAACGTATTGATTTAGGCGAAAAACTTGGTGACATTGTTTTTGAATATTGGGATGAAGTTGACGATGCTTGCAAACTCAAGAAGACAGTTAACGAATTAGCGACATGGGTGATTAATAATGACTGAACAGGAATGGAAAAAACTTATCAATAAGGACACTGCGGCTATTATAGCTCCAGCAGGTCACGGTAAAACAGAAATGCTCTCTGAAATAGTAGAACGTTCATCTGGAAAATTGCTTCTTCTTACGCATACAAATGCTGGCGTTGATGCTATAAAGAAACGAATGAATAAGAAGAATATACCTGCCAATAGATATAATGTTGAAACCATTGCTTCGTTTTGCATAAAATGGTGTTATTCCTATTGTTCCACCAGTAATATCAATAAGAGTTTATCTTCTCTTGTGAAAGAGCAAGCTACTGCGTATTATACTCAATTTTATTCGGGAGCAAAAACTTTATTTTCAAAAAGCTGGGCAGGTGCTGTGCTTAAAGCAACATATTCACGAGTAATTGTTGATGAATATCAGGATTGTACATTAGAGCATCATAGCATCATGCTTCAAATTTGTAAGCACTTACCCCTTATAGCCCTTGGTGACCCAATGCAAGGCATATTTTCATTTGCTGGTCCCCTTGTTGATTGGAGCAATCTTGAATATCCAATTATCACCATTAAAACATATCCATGGAGGTGGGAAAAAACTAATCCTAATCTTGGATGTTATCTATCAAAATTGAGAGAACTCTTGCTTCCATATTCAAATCTGCCTAACTGTAAAATTAAAATTCCGACTACCAAAGATGTGAGTATTGTAGCTTTTTCTGACTTCGATATGTACAAATTGCTTCCACAAATTAAAAATTATGAATCGGTGATATATGTAACTAAATGGCCGAAAAAACAACTGGATATATGCTCTAAAATGGGTGGAATATTTCAGTATGATGAAAAGCAGGAATGCCCAGAATTGTTCGAATATGCAGAGGCTTTTGATAAACTACATGGTTCTAAACTCACTCTTGAATCACTTCGGTTTATGGAGAAATGCTCCAATGGCGTTGCAACGGAATTAGAATCATATATTAATAGGTTAGAAAAATGCAATATTGATTTTTCAAGGATTAAAAAACACAAGGATATTGGTGATGCTATTTCAACTGTTGCTATCAATTCTGACTATATTGCAATTTATAAGTTAATACATGGTTTTGAACAAAAAACTGAATTTAAAATATACAGAAAAGAGCTGTATTATGAAATGCTTCGTAGTATTAAATATGCTATTGAACATAATTTAACTGTATTTGAAGGGGCTAATCATATCAGAAAAGATGCACACCTTCAGAAAAGCTATTCGCAATTTAAATTCTTGTCATCAAGAACGCTGCTGTCCAAAGGTTTAGAGTTCGATTGCGTTATTATTGATACCGCAGACAAATTATCTGTCAAAGAGTTTTATGTTGCAATGACAAGAGCAAAAAAGAAAATTTTCATCATATCTAATACAGACGAGATTTGTTTTTGAAAACAAATTCTACAAGTAGATTAAGCTTACAACAGAAGATGCAGATGTTCCTGATTCAAATTGTATTCAGTTTTCCCGTTTGATCGCGATTATTCGGTGCGCCCTTCACCCGGCGCATTGTGCCGGAGTCCGAACAACATATCCGGTGTCCGTTCAAAAAGCCAACACCCATCTTCTAACTTACCCCACATTTACGATGTTACATGCCGCTGAACCGCTGTTTCATTCTTCGTTCGCAGTTCGGGCAGACCTTATTGCTCTTGCCCATCCTCTCAGGCCTTTTCTTCATAAGTCAGATGTGGTACAATAGCCGTATGCAAGACGAAAGCGCTGAGCGCAAGGCGTACCCGACGGACTTGACAGGCGTGCAGTGGAAAGAAATAGTTCATCATGGAATTGTGTGGGGAGAAAATGCAAGTATAGGGTGTCAACAGATTACATAGCTTCGCCATGAGAGAAAGTGCAAAGAAGGAAATATGCGTATTTTGCGGGTCAATCCCGAATTCTGTGTAAACTGCAAAACGTAGTGCAAATAGAGCAAAATTTATGCAAGACGGGAGCGGCGCAAGCTGCTGCCGCCTTGTTTATAAAATAACAGCGTTTCGAGGGGATGTCAAGGGCGGAAACGTCAACCTCCGTTCATCTCGCACTTGACATCCCTGCGTGCTGCGTACACCGCTGAGCAAAATCACCTCGACCGGCGAAATTGAGCAGCGGTTCCGCTTGAATTGAGCAATGGGACCGCCCGGATTGAGCAGCCCCACCGCTCAGGTTGAATATGGACAGAACAAATCAGTCAAGGTATCATAAATATAGTCGGAGTCAGATGTCCTGCAAACCCTTCCGCTTGCGCATGGATTCCTTGCCTCCAATGACCACGGTGTAAGCATCGTGGACGATTCGGTCGCAGATGGCATCAGCCAGCAGTGGGTCAGACAACTTTTCCGGCCAGCCCGGAATGTCAAACTGGGAGCAGAAGATCGTGGAGTTTCGCTTGTACCGGGACTCCACGATTTCCAATAAGTCCCTGGCTTCCGTTTCTTTCAAAGGGTACAGAAGCCATTCGTCAATTATGAGCAATGCGTACTTCTTGTACTGGGCCATGAGCTTGCGAATCGTACCGTTGCCCCTGGCAATCTGGAATTCTACCAGAAGATCCGGGAGCCGGATGTACTTCACCGCATAAAACCGTCTTGCGGCAGCCATGCCCAGAGCGCAGGCGAGATAGGTTTTGCCGCTGCCGGTAGCTCCCAGCAGGATGATGTTGTGGTGCTCCTGAATGTAGTTGCAGGTGCTGAACCGCAGCAGTTCCTCCTGCTTCAGTCCTCTGTCGGGCAGATACTCCACATTTTCCAGACAAGCTCCCGGATCCGAGAAGGTTGCCTGCCGGATCAGCTTGTTCAGATGGTTATTCTTTCGGGCATTCCATTCCGCATCCACCAAAAGACCGAGCCGGTCCTCAAAGGTCATGTTTTGGAACTGCGGATCAGCAAGTTGGTCCTTCAGGGCATTGGCCATAACACTCAGCCGCATTTCACGCAGCTTGGATACCGTTGTTTCAGTCAGCATCACTTATTCCCCCTTCCGTAGTAGTCAGCCCCACGGGTGAAACCGTACTGGGAAGAGGACGCAGTAGCCGTACTCTGCTCAGGGATGGCTTTATCCTGGCCGGATGCCAGAATAGCCTGAATATTGGTTAAACCGTCCGTACAGCCTGGGATGGGAACAGATTCGGTTTCCACCGTAGAAAACCTCTACCGTGGATCTGGTGAGCCGGACATCTACTTTCTGCTTGATGTACTCAAAGGGAACAGAATAGTTCATGCGCTCCACGGAAATGTGGTAATTTGGTCCCACCGTTGCCACTTTCCAGATGGCCAATTCAAAAGGTCTGGGCGGCAGAGGGCGCAGGAAGGGCCTCTCTTCTGCAAAGCTGCTGGCCCGGCTGCCTTCCCGCTTCTGGAAAGGTTTATGGTTGAACGCCTCCAGACGGTCCCAAATCGCCTCGTTCAGTTCCAATAGGGACAAAAACTGGCGGTTCCGCAGAGCGGCCAGTATGAAGGTAGAGATGATACCGACAGTACCCTCAACAGCAGCTTTATCCTTGGGAGCGCGGACTCTGGCAGGCAGAATTGCCGTGCCATAATGCTCTGCCAGCTCCTGGTACGATTTATTGAGAACAACCTCATCCTTCCCATGCTTTTGCACGCCGGTTTTCAGATTGTCGCACTCGATGATCCGTGTAACGCCGCCAAAGTATTTGTAGGCATTCACATGGGCAGTGGTCCATGAGTCCTGGTTCATGGAGAAAAAAGCTTCTACGTAGCTGTAGCCACTGTAGGGCAGGGTTGCCACGAACACATAAGCCGGGATAATCTCACCGGTGTCTGTGTCAATAACAGCGGCAGTATCGCCGGCCCAGTCCACCTGCATAACCTCGCCGGGCTTGTGGTTCAGGTGCATGGTGGCGTTTACCTTTGTCAGATAGTCCGCATAGTACTTGTTGAACTGGGTGGACTGGTATGGAATCTCACCCGCCGCCCGACACTGGTCGCAGTATTCCAGCCACAGCAGATTCAGGGTGATACCGCTGCGCTGGAGTTCCTTGTGGACATAGGCGTAGTCCGGCATCTTGTAGACAGGCTTCGAGGGGCTGGTCGGAAACAGACGCTCTGAGAGCTGCCTATCCGACATTTCCTCCGGCAGTGGCCATTGCAGGCCGCAGTTTGCTGCCCGTTGCAGGGTTGCTGCCACAGTGTTCCGAGCGCACTGGCAGCTTGACGCGATCTCGGTCTTGTTGAGTCCCAGACTATGGAGTCTGAGAATCTCACGGTAATTGGTCATACAGGTGACCTCCTTGTAGATATTTACACCGCAAAATGCGATGCATATCTACATTTTACCGCAGTGCTCAACGACGGCGGCAAGCGTGCTCAATTCCGCCGGAATGGATGCTCAATTTGAGCGGTCGTGCTGCGCAATCTCGCGCGGAATACTCAGTATGCTGATTCATTTTGTGTCCTTCATTTTTCCTTGTGTATGCGATTAAGGTAGACGTACAAACCGAGGCGAAGCTTATCAGCTTCGCCTCGGTTGTGAAAACTCATATAAATGGTATACGGACTTATGGGGCGTAAATAACAAGAATATATTTGAAGTTATCTGAAACCGCCAAGCATCCAATTGCCCCATTATTATGTTCTGTATGTTCGAGAATATTCCAATGTAGATTTTCTGGAACAATAATATCATCGAACCAAAACCGAGAAATATATTTTTGCAATTCTATAGAGGATTTTTGTTCTGTATGCGTGTAGTCGAGCGAAAGCTCATCGTTGTTTGAAGTATTAATGTTTAAAAGCATAGCCCAATAATCCTCGCGAATATTTGTATCATATGACTTATATAATACATCCGGAGAATATTGTGTAACATCAACTCCGTAAGTCTTTTGGATCATACGAAACATTGCGTCATCCGATGGAGGATTTTCGTTAGCAATTATTAACGATATATACAGCGTAAAGAACATGATTATGCCCAAGACTGTCAAGCACACAATAGTTCCTAATATAAAATTTGCAATCTTTCTCATTTATTTATCTCCAATCTGACCAGAACTTAACCAAAATGAGCCTGCATTATTAGGAGAAGCTATTAAATAAAAAGTATCAGAATATGTCCAATCATATGGTGTAATTGCTCCTGATTCTTGAAGTTCATAACCAAAGGTATTATTAACCCATCGGACAAATGAATTTTCATTTTCTCCTAATTCATGAAAGTCGTATCGATCTGTTAACGTAAGATCAACTTGAAAAATTTGGTAGCCGCAAAGAGAAAACGTTTGCAATATAGCATTTGACGAAGTTTTAACTTCTGAATAATTTATATATGCATTTGCGCTTCGCACTGCCATATAAATGTCAAATTCGCTCTCGTTTTGGAGGAATATTGAAGGGTAATCGCTTTTTTCAAGACAACCAGTTGCGCTATTTTCATGAATTTCATCGACTGCATTTATAAGTTTTTTCTACAATCACAGTCAGCACTAATCATCGGCAACCACGACCGCAACTTCCGCTTCCGATTCAATGACATGCTATACGAAGACGTGTTCGAGACCATTGATGACTACTGCGAAATCGACATGGAACTTCCCGTTCTCGATGAATCCGGCAAAATAACGGTGGCGACCACGCAGCAAAGCATCGCCATGAGCCACTTCCCCAGACTCTCGGCATTGGCCGAAGAACACGGCGACTGGCCGAGCAACTGGAACGAGTTCGCCGATATGGCGCCTACCACCGAAGGCTGGCTGCTCTACGGCCATACGCATCAGGACGTTCCCGACGGCACTGATCCGCGAAGTGTGAACGTGGGACTCGACGCATGGGATTTCAAGCCCGTCAGCGAACAGCAGATCCTCGCCTGGCTTGTATCCCGGTGCGCCGACCAATCAAAGTAAATTCCACCCTGAGCATGTATCAGCGTCCAGAGGCGAAGCGATCCAGGACGCCGGATCGCAACAAGGCACGGTACAGGCCCCATGAGCCAAAGCCAGCGAACACCAGCGCGCTCAACAACTCGCACGCCGTTCCAATGAGCCCGCGCGGACTGAAGAATGAGAATGCTTGGTAGTAGAAGAACAACAAGTAGAAGTTGCAGACGACGCCGACCGTCAAGGCTGCCAGAATGGTGACGCTGAGTATCCGACGACGATAACGGAACAGTGCGAACACTGCTTCGGCGGCGGCCGCTCCGACGGCGATGTCGATCACACGCCATATCAATGGTCTACGTACGTTTTCCTCCACCGTTGCCGAAGACCGTTTTGCCGTCTTCGTGGTTTTGTCATGAACAATCGTTTCAGGAAATGGCTTTGCCATAATGAATCCGCGCTTTGGTTGACGCCGCGCACCGTGAATTGGAGATCGCGGCAGTCGCCGTGGGCCGTTCCTCGACCTGCGCGGCCCGGGCAGGAACAACGGACGTCATTACGAGCGATTCATACCATGTAAAGCAGGGACTTCACATTCCGAAAGGAATGCGAAGGAATCGTCTACATCATCCACAATATGACGGTCTTATCCGTTATCACATTTATTCTCAGACAGGGATTGAGTGGTGGACTTAAGAAAAAGGCAACACGCATTAAGAGATTGGCACGAAGACGATGGGGCAACGGTTGGGAGTCGTTCTGTGCGTTGCATTGGCTCTGTTGTCGGCGTTCTATGCGTTCGTCGTGTGGAGAGGTCATTCCGGCACCAGCTTTTGGATGGTCCGGCTGGTCATCGCAATCATTCTCATCCTACTCGCGATCTGCAGCGACCGACTGGTGGTCAAATGTTCCCTGTCTCGTACAGAATGTCATTATTGCTCTGATCTTTATCGGCATTGTGGCGTTCGGCACTGTGGAGGGGTGCATCATCAGCAGAATGGACGAGCACACCAATCCTAATCTCGACTATGTGACGGTGTTTGGAGCGCAGGTGCGCAAATCAGGTCCGAGCAAAGTGCTGCGGTATCGTCTTGACACCGCAATCGACTATCTGAACGAAAAATCCGGACACCATTTGCATCGTCTCCGGTGGCAAAGGGCCGAATGAACCGGTCGCGGAAGCGCAGGGCATGACCAACTACCTTGAATCGTACGGCATCAAGAAAAACCGCATCATCAAAGAGATGGAGTCGAAGACCACGCAGGAAAAACATCTCGAATAGTCGTGCTCTGATTACAAAGCCCAATGCCACGATCGGCATCGTGACCAATGATTTCCACATGTTCCGCGCATTGCAGATCGCGCATAAAAACGGACTAATCGGAGCTGAGGGCATTGCCGCCAACTCACCTCGCGAAATGCTGCCAAACAATATGCTCCGCGAATTTTTCGCGGAAATTAAGTTCCTGTTTTCGCGACCGAACACTCCTCTACCAATGCCCGCAGCAGGTGTTCGTCACGTTTGCGGATAATCTCCCGTCCCGTCTC
>OKRY01001410.1_pt1 | contig 19624 bp, 15 predicted proteins | sample 1601121 | NCBI WGS metagenome assembly OKRY01 (sample SAMEA3541546, study PRJEB24748) | human gut metagenome | biome: human gut; feature: human-associated habitat; material: faeces | place: China | collected 2012
CCTGCTCAAGTATGAGCAGGCATTTCAATCCACGCTCCCCGCACGGGGAGCGACACACCGCTTCAAAATTTGCATGGAGATGCACTGCATTTCAATCCACGCTCCCCGCACGGGGAGCGACCCGCGTTCGTGTCCGCTTCGACGAGGGCGCGGCGATTTCAATCCACGCTCCCCGCACGGGGAGCGACACTTTTTGTTCCAACTCTGCATCCTGCCCGACCAATTTCAATCCACGCTCCCCGCACAGGGAGCGACCACAGCGTCGCGCCCTGCTCAAGTATGAGCAGGCATTTCAATCCACGCTCCCCGCACGGGGAGCGACAGTTTCCTCTGCCGCTGGAACGGGCAAGGGAAACACATTTCAATCCACGCTCCCCGCACGGGGAGCGACGAAATAACGCTTGTGCTGTTCTGCTTTACAAGTATTTCAATCCACGCTCCCCGCACGGGGAGCGACCGGATCGACGCTTCGCATTCTTCGATGCGGCGATTCAGATTTCAATCCACGCTCCCCGCACGGGGAGCGACGCGGCCTGCGGTGGTGTTGATATTGGGTTGCGTGAAATTTCAATCCACGCTCCCCGCACGGGGAGCGACGACCGCCTACAAAATTGTTACCCGCCTTTTGGCGATTTCAATCCACGCTCCCCGCACGGGGAGCGACAAGGTTACGCTTTCAAATCCAGCGACGGAGCTTATTTCAATCCACGCTCCCCGCACGGGGAGCGACGACCGCCTGCGAAAAGCAGACGGCCACGGGTGCCATTTCAATCCACGCTCCCCGCACGGGGAGCGACCGATCAGGAGCAACCCAGCGGCGGCAATTCAGACATTTCAATCCACGCTCCCCGCACGGGGAGCGACGCGCTTGAAACGGAAAACCGCTGGATTTTTCGCATTTCAATCCACGCTCCCCGCACGGGGAGCGACACCGCCGGGAACGTCCCGGCGGGCGCGGGTCAGATATTTCAATCCACGCTCCCCGCACGGGGAGCGACTGTAACCGTTAAGGTTTCAGGCTGGGAGCTTCCAGATTTCAATCCACGCTCCCCGCACGGGGAGCGACGGCGCTGCCGCCGATGCTGCGCGAAGCGCTGGAGATTTCAATCCACGCTCCCCGCACGGGGAGCGACGGTTCCTTCATTGATTAGTCCTCCTTAAAAGGATTTCAATCCACGCTCCCCGCACGGGGAGCGACGATACTGTGGATAACGCGCTAAATTCTGCATTACCATTTCAATCCACGCTCCCCGCACGGGGAGCGACCAACCGCGTCATACTGTGGTATTATATACGTGTATTTCAATCCACGCTCCCCGCACGGGGAGCGACATGGACTTATACGCCCAATCGAGATTTTCCTCGTGATTTCAATCCACGCTCCCCGCACGGGGAGCGACCAGAGCGGAAACGTTAGTAAAAAATATGTGGACATTTCAATCCACGCTCCCCGCACGGGGAGCGACGGAGACTGTTTAAGCCAGTCGCCACGAGCCATTTGCATTTCAATCCACGCTCCCCGCACGGGGAGCGACGCGGGGAACAGTACGCAACCACTTCCTATGTAGATATTTCAATCCACGCTCCCCGCACGGGGAGCGACTGTAGATTCTTTTAGCGTGTTCCAATATGTGGCAAATTTCAATCCACGCTCCCCGCACGGGGAGCGACTAAATCTTTATCTACCCATACTGCCAGCTCGCCCATTTCAATCCACGCTCCCCGCACGGGGAGCGACGTGCTCGGCGGCTATGATTCCAAACCCGCGACCATTTCAATCCACGCTCCCCGCACGGGGAGCGACGACAGAAAACAATTTCACAAGCTGGTGATTCGCAATTTCAATCCACGCTCCCCGCACGGGGAGCGACGATTCTGCGCTCATGTGATTCTGGTATAAATTCATCATTTCAATCCACGCTCCCCGCACGGGGAGCGACCAGGGTTATTTGCCCTGCCTTTATGCCTCACTGATTTCAATCCACGCTCCCCGCACGGGGAGCGACGCACTTTACGTCGGAAAATTCATAAAGTCCAGCATTTCAATCCACGCTCCCCGCACGGGGAGCGACATCCTGTGACGCATATTTTTTTGCTCCCCATGTCAATTTCAATCCACGCTCCCCGCACGGGGAGCGACGATTCTGGTAAACGAAATAAGGTTTGTCATAAATGATTTCAATCCACGCTCCCCGCACGGGGAGCGACAACGCTTTCAAGCCCTCCCGATTTCCGGAAAATATTTCAATCCACGCTCCCCGCACGGGGAGCGACATTGTTGTACTTTGCGCCAACTTCTGTAATTAGCGGAATTTCAATCCACGCTCCCCGCACGGGGAGCGACGGACTTATAAGCCCAGTCAAGGTTCTCTTCATATTTCAATCCACGCTCCCCGCACGGGGAGCGACCTGCACAATGCCAGTCAGCGCGGAAATCTGCTGATTTCAATCCACGCTCCCCGCACGGGGAGCGACACTTGCGCCGCTGCCGTTTCCCTTTTCGATTTCTCATTTCAATCCACGCTCCCCGCACGGGGAGCGACGATGAGTCTGCCGTCGCCGTGCTGATTGCGGACCTATTTCAATCCACGCTCCCCGCACGGGGAGCGACCGCAGGAGGCGTCATGCTTCTCTCCGACGTAGCATTTCAATCCACGCTCCCCGCACGGGGAGCGACCTGTTCGTCCGTCAGGGCGTCGTATTCCGACTTATCATTTCAATCCACGCTCCCCGCACGGGGAGCGACGCCTGTGCGCGTTGGCGGTAATAGTCAGACTTGTTATTTCAATCCACGCTCCCCGCACGGGGAGCGACCCTCGAAGACGCCGCGAAGCCCATCCACGACCAGATTTCAATCCACGCTCCCCGCACGGGGAGCGACGCATCCAGCGGCAGATAAATGCGCACATAGCAATCATTTCAATCCACGCTCCCCGCACGGGGAGCGACTCACGGAAATCGTCCGCGCAGAGGAAGAAAAGCCGATTTCAATCCACGCTCCCCGCACGGGGAGCGACTTCACGGGCATGGCTGGGGATGGGCTGGCTTTGATTTCAATCCACGCTCCCCGCACGGGGAGCGACACTGGGCGGCGTACAATACAGCCGGGAGAACGTATTTCAATCCACGCTCCCCGCACGGGGAGCGACCCTTTTGTTGGTCTGCGCGTCTGCGGCAAAAGCACGCAATTTCAATCCACGCTCCCCGCACGGGGAGCGACGCGCGAAATCATCATCGACGCGGCGGACATGCGCATTTCAATCCACGCTCCCCGCACGGGGAGCGACATAAACCTGTATTGCAGACTATGAGCGCGAACCTAATTTCAATCCACGCTCCCCGCACGGGGAGCGACACAACTGCCGCTTCTACAGCTTCCTCCGCACTGATTTCAATCCACGCTCCCCGCACGGGGAGCGACCCTTCCGGCAACGGATGTACGCGCCGGAGAACAAATTTCAATCCACGCTCCCCGCACGGGGAGCGACTTTCTTCCACCGCATATGCCCATGGCTGGCAAAATTTCAATCCACGCTCCCCGCACGGGGAGCGACCAGCTGCATCAGCCAGCTGTGAACGCTGTCAATGATTTCAATCCACGCTCCCCGCACGGGGAGCGACGGCTTCTTTCGCTGCGCTGAACCCGCCGGAAAGATTTCAATCCACGCTCCCCGCACGGGGAGCGACATAAGATTCGTAACTAATTGATTCTGATTTTATATTTCAATCCACGCTCCCCGCACGGGGAGCGACTTATTCTCATGACGGGAGCACGTGGGACAGGGAAATTTCAATCCACGCTCCCCGCACGGGGAGCGACCTTATGGTGCACTTAAATATGTCATTGAGCATGATTTCAATCCACGCTCCCCGCACGGGGAGCGACTTTCCTTCTGAATGTATTCCCCGGAATAGCCATCATTTCAATCCACGCTCCCCGCACGGGGAGCGACCTCCTGATAGTTACAATTCCGTCAGGGCATTTTTTATTTCAATCCACGCTCCCCGCACGGGGAGCGACTCGCGTCGCTCGTCCTGTCCGTCGAGAACGGCACATTTCAATCCACGCTCCCCGCACGGGGAGCGACGTCGCCGCGCTTGCGGCTGACCTGAAAAAATTGTTATTTCAATCCACGCTCCCCGCACGGGGAGCGACGGCGGCAAAAAGTGGTGGGACGCCCTGCCGGTTATTTCAATCCACGCTCCCCGCACGGGGAGCGACCGGACATGATCCGGCGGAAAGAAGGAACCGTCATATTTCAATCCACGCTCCCCGCACGGGGAGCGACCCCGCAAGGCGCACGGCATTGCCTACCGCGTGACATTTCAATCCACGCTCCCCGCACGGGGAGCGACGTGCAGAAATCCTGCACCCACTTTTGCGCCCACTTATTTCAATCCACGCTCCCCGCACGGGGAGCGACTTCGGCGACGAAGCGACGGCAAAGGCTGCACAAGAATTTCAATCCACGCTCCCCGCACGGGGAGCGACGCAAGAAAGCCCTGACAAGGTGGGGCGCAGTCTGATTTCAATCCACGCTCCCCGCACGGGGAGCGACCGAACCGTTTCACGGCATCGAACAAGTCAGAATGTATATTTCAATCCACGCTCCCCGCACGGGGAGCGACGGTCGAAAACATGGTTATGCGCGTCGGACAGCTTATTTCAATCCACGCTCCCCGCACGGGGAGCGACACGCGGAACTCGCCTTTGTCTCCCAGCTTTGGAAAATTTCAATCCACGCTCCCCGCACGGGGAGCGACCACGTACACCTCCAAGACACGAAAGGGGTTTCACGATATTTCAATCCACGCTCCCCGCACGGGGAGCGACAAGTCATATCTTGTCCGGGCTGACATGAGGCATAATTTCAATCCACGCTCCCCGCACGGGGAGCGACACATTCATCTGGTCGTGCCAAAGACCATTGACGAATTTCAATCCACGCTCCCCGCACGGGGAGCGACCAAGCTGGACATTCTGCATCTCCACTCCTTCCGTATTTCAATCCACGCTCCCCGCACGGGGAGCGACCAACATTGATTTTCTTGTATACATGGTCGTTGTATTTCAATCCACGCTCCCCGCACGGGGAGCGACGAAACACCGATACAGCCCCAGACGAACGCGACTAATTTCAATCCACGCTCCCCGCACGGGGAGCGACGGTGGTGCCTCTGCAATTTCTTCCATTCTTCAGACATTTCAATCCACGCTCCCCGCACGGGGAGCGACAGCAGGCCATCAAAATGGCGCAGCATTACGATGCTATTTCAATCCACGCTCCCCGCACGGGGAGCGACTCCGCCGTCGCTTCCGAACAGCGCCAGCGCGATGTTATTTCAATCCACGCTCCCCGCACGGGGAGCGACTTCTTGTCGCCTTGCAGGACGGCGACACGGGACGGATTTCAATCCACGCTCCCCGCACGGGGAGCGACTGGTCGGAATGTCGCTCGGCTCGGCGGTCAGACATTTCAATCCACGCTCCCCGCACGGGGAGCGACGGACGGTATAATAAAGGCAAACACGCGAACAGGATTTCAATCCACGCTCCCCGCACGGGGAGCGACTAGGATTTTCCGGGATTTAAGGCACTTAACTTCAATTTCAATCCACGCTCCCCGCACGGGGAGCGACTTTACGCACAGCTTTGAGCGTCAGCCCTTCTTTTGATTTCAATCCACGCTCCCCGCACGGGGAGCGACCATTGTATATAATAGCACATTCGTGTTCTGTTTTATTTCAATCCACGCTCCCCGCACGGGGAGCGACTGCGCAAAGTAACAATTCTGTCGATCAGAATCATAGACTTTGCACAAAAAGTATACCACAAAACAGTCCTTTTGAGAATCAGCTTAGCCGAAAATGCGGTAATTTTGCCGGAAAAACCGCGAAATCCGGTGCGAACCTCCCTGCAAAAGGCTGGAGGCTTGCGCTTCGCACGGGCGATTCGCGCGGCGCACCCTTACAGCATCAGCAGCCCTTCCGGGGCGTAGCTCGTCTTCACGCCAATGTGCTCAATCCGGCTTTCGTAGTGATTGCCGAGGTTGTAAAAGCGCAAACTGTCCTTTTCCGGGTCAATCAGTTGCCGAAGTTCCGCCTGAAGCAGCTTGTACTGTGCGGCATCCAAAGAGCACTCAAATACGGAATTCTGCACGCGCTGACCGTGGACGACGCAGCGCTTGGCGACTTGCCGCAAGCGGCGTTTGCCGTCTGCATCGACGGTGGAAACATCGTAGGTGATTAGAACCAGCATCGGGAACGCCTCGCTTTCGGGTTATTTCCAGAGGAATGGGGGATAACCGTCTGTGTCGCCGCGGAGGGTGCGCGCAAGCAGCAGCGCCTGTACATAGGGAACAAGCCCCCACATGATTTTTTCTTTCAGGAACGGGTGGGTGATTTCTTCGCGTTTGCGGTTTTGCCACGCGGTCAAGAACTGCTTGCGCCCGGCATCGTTCAAGAAGACGGCGCCGCTTTCCTGCCGGTCGAAGTGCTTGTCCTGCAGCACACGGTTGTTCACCAGCGTGATGCAGAGGCGATCTGCCATCGGGGCGCGCAGTTCTTCCATCAGGTCAAGAGCGAGCGACGTGCGCCCCGGACGGTCGCGGTGCATGAAGCCGACGTAGGCATCCAGCCCTACGCTTTCCAGCGCGGCAGCGCAGTCGTCGGCGAGCAGCACATAGGCGAAGGAAAGCAGGGCGTTCATGTTGTCCTGCGGCGGGCGGCGATTGCGGCCGTTCAGCAGAAAATCAGCCTTTTGATTCAGTATCATCTCGTCGAATACCGAAAAATAATCGGCGGATGCATCGCCTTCCAGCCCGCGCAGCACATCTAAATCAACCGCTGATTCAATTTGCGGCAGCTTGGCATCTAACGCGGCGGAAACATCCTTGAGTGTTTGCACATTCACGCGCAAGGCGTGGTCGCGGATGGTACGCTCCAGCACCCAGCGCTGATTGTATACCTTGCCGAGGATGAAATTCCGTGCAATCAGGCAGCTGGCGGATAGGCTGTCGGCGCGCCGATACTGCTCGCGGCGCAGCAGAACATTGCCGCGCTCGCTGCCGCAGACGCGCGCTAAAAATCGCCCGCGCGGCGTCAGAAACGTCAGCCCAATACCGCGCTCTGCGCAAGCACCCATGAGTGCTGGACTTGCGCCTTTGTAGGAGAAAGTCAGAATGCCCTCCAGCATCAGCAGGGGATACTGCGCGCGCTTTTCCTCGCCCACATGGACGACGATATTCTCGTTTTCTAGCGACAAGTAGGCGTCTTCCGTCGTCACGAACAGCGTATTCAGCATCTTTCTCATGGCGAATCCTCCGCAATACGGGCGTGCATGTAGGCGCGGACGCTGCCGGTTCGGCTGAGCCGCGGAACGCATACATCCTTGAGCGAGCAGGCATTGCAGCCCTTGTGCGCCCGAACGGATGGCGTATGTCCGCGCGCCTGATTCTCCAGCAGTTCCGCCAGAAGCGACAACGTCCGCGCACGGAGGGATTCATCCAGCGCGATCCGCGTCCGCCGGCGGGGTTCGCCGTAAAACAAGCTGCCCTCCGGGATGGCGCAGCAGAGCATCTCCTCCAAGCAGAGCGCCTGTGCGCACAGCTGCACCTCGTCGGCATCCTGCGTTTTGTCTGACCCTTTTTTGTATTCTACCGGGTACGGCAGCCACAGCCCTTCGCGCCCGTGCAGCGCAACACCGCCGGGGCTGCGGTGGAACTCCACCACGTCGCTGACGCCGTGCAGGTGCAGGCGGGCAGATTCCAGCCGCAGTCCGCGCAGAATCAGCGTATCGCCGCGCAATTCCGTTTCCGGGCCGTGATGCGCCGTTTGGTGGAACACTTGCCCCTCCGCCGTGTGCGCATTTTCTGCCCACTGCTGCTCCAGAAAAATCAATCCCCATTGGCGGCGGCAGTAGGCGTAATGCTGCAAGGCGGAGAGGGTCGTGTCCTGCTGCGTCACCCCTTCACTTCGCAGGTGACGCCGTCCGGCAGATTCGTGTCATCCACCGTCCATTCGTAGTCCGCAAAGCTGCGCGGAACCGTTACATCCGCCTTACGCGCTACACGCACGCGTTCAAACAGCTTCCACGCGGGGGCGTTGCCCAGTTCCTTCTCATGGCGGAAGATGATGAGCTTGCGCACTGCCATCATGCCGCGCGCGGCGGAGTGGTCGTTTTCAAACATGTTGAGGATGGCATCCCACAACAGGGCGAGGTCTTCTTCGCTGAAGCCCGTGGTCTTGCGCGCCAGATTTGCGGATACGAACCCTTCCACGCGGTACAGCCCGTAGGGGACGATGTACTTGCGCCCCATTTCGGTGCCCTTCTTCTCCGCGTCCTTTTCTGTTGTGATGGCGACGCGGGTGATGGTCACTTCCTGCGGCACAATGGGGTCAACGCTGCGGGCAAAGCCCAGCTGCACCGGCCCGCGCACCTGACCGCAGTTCAGCGACGCCTTGACAAACGTCGTCATCACCGCGCCGAACGTCCGGATGTCGTAGTAGTGGCTGCACATATAATCGCGCAGCTTGCGGTCAATCTCCGGGTCATTCGACTTCAGTTTCTTTTTGAGGTCGTCCTCCTTGATGTCGCCGTAGCCGCAGGCCTCCAGCCCTTCACGGTCGCAGCGATTCAGCGGAACGCCATCCTGAATATAGATGCCGTAATGCGGGTCGCCCTCCTTGACGGTTGCTACATAGTCGCGAATCTTGCGCTTCAGGCACACGTCCGTCACCAGCCCAAGACCCGTTTCCGGGTCGGTGCGGGGCATGTTGCCGGCATCGGGGTCGCCGTTGGGATTGCCGTTCTGCACGTCGAACAGTACCACGAAATCATAGCGATTGCGAATCACGTCAGACATTGCTGTTTTCCTCCTTTTTCGTGAAGAACTTCTGCTTCTGGTGATAGTAGCCCAGCTGGAAAATACCCTGATCCTGCAGGTTCAGGCGCGCGGGGTAGCTGTCAGTCAAGCGCCCGCACAGTTCCGTCATCTGCTTGTCGTAATAGATGAAATAGCCGGTATCAAGTTTCTTCAGGTGACTCTGCGCCAGCTTCAGCAGCGTCGGAAAAACGATGCTGGGCGTTGCGCAGGCAGCGTTGAAGTAACGATCCATGATGGTAGCGTTGATGCCGGGATTTGCCTTCTGCTGGAGGCTTTCCAGCACCGCAAAGAGACGACCCAGCACATACGGTGCGTAATTCGTCTGTTCGTTAAGTTGCACGTCGATGACCTCCTTGTACTGTGGATTGCTGCCGTTTTTCAGCAGCCATGCTTTGAGAATTGCCGCCTTGCCGCGGCTGACATTGTGCTCCGCATGGATGCGCAGCTCTGTTTGCGTCAGCAGCGAAACAGGGTAAGGCGTATTGCCAAGAATGGCGCGGAGCAAATCGCCCACCAGATGCGACGGCGGCAGCTTGTCCCTGCTGTTGGAATTCGCTGTTTCCTTGAGCAGCGAATAGGCGGAAAGCGTTTCACGCGTGTCATAGGATGGGCGAATGATGTTCAAACGCTCCTGATGACGCGCCAAATTCGCGGCAAAATCGCCAAACGTCCCTTGCAGGAAGAAACGAACCGACAGACGGGACGCATTCGGCGACAGCCCCAGAATGTAGAAGGGTGTACGGGAATCCAGCGGAACATTCTCCCACTGAAGACCATGCCCAAGGCGGATGGCTTTCATGATGCCGTCCAGCGTATTCTGCGTCATGTCTTCGTTAGTCCCCAGCAGAGCGGCAAAGCAGTCGCTGTAAGCGGATTGCGCCGTTTCTGCCCAGTAAACGAGGGTGGCAGATCCCAGCAGACTGTGGTAATTCTTCTCGCGCAGCATGTAATTGAGGGCTTCGCCGTAGGCAAAGGCGGCGTGATTCCCGACGGGGGCGTTCAAGCCCTGCGCATCCTCTCGTCCGTAGGATTCGAAAGCATTTTTACCTTTGTTGAAGGAAACAAGTAATGCACCAGAAGACTGCGCGCCATCTACCCCTTTGATGGCAGGGTGCAAGCGAGCAATTGTATCCAATTCGCCCGTGACCAGACAGCGTCCTCGCGTGATATCATCCTCCACACTGCTGGAGGCAGCTTCATCCCAAGCCGCGTGAATCTCCGGCACATCCTGCGCCATTGTGGCTTCGCCAGATGCGTCCATCATGCAGAAAACGAGATTGCCGCCCTTGCACAGGTCGTCGAAATGCTCCAGCAGGGCAGGGGACTGTGCTGCCTTTTCAGGCTGCCAAGTGTCAAAAAAGCGGAGAATCGCCTGCGCCATCGGGCAGGATACGCCGTCCAGCAGCTCGCGATGCCGCTGGGCGCTGATGCGGAAGCAGGTGCCTGCATCCTTGATGGCTTTGCTGTCCGACGGCGTGTGTTCGCTGCTGCGCATTTCACTGGTGATGCCCAGCAGATACTTGGCGTTGTCGCAGAGGAAGCTGGCGGCCTTGCCGCTGGTGCGCTTGACAGGCGTGGGCAGGAACATCATGCGGGGAAGCAGCTTGCCCTTATCGTTTGCTGCGCCGAGCATTTCCACCGACGACACCTGCCCGTCGGCAGTCAGACGCAAGCCCCACTGCACCTTGACGGCGGACCAGCCGGGACGCTTCAACGTGCCCTGCGCGGCGAGCGAATCGTAGCACCGCACGAGCGATTGCAGAATCATTTCACCACCTCACAGTCTGTCAAGTCAATCACGCCATGCACCATCTGCGCCCGGAAGAACATCGGCTGGATGTTTTCCAAATCAGAATAGTCCATATCAAAAATCATATAGCCCAAATCCCGCGTTTCGTCGATGGTGGGGATGTCGCCGCCCTCCCAGAGCCGGAAATGCGCCGTACATTCTCGACAGCCAAGATACGGCTGCATGTACGCTTGACCGCTGCGAAGACGCCGCTTCACGATGTCCTGAAACTTGCCGGGATTGTCCGACGGATTGGCTTTGTCGGTCATCTCGAAGTGAGCTTCAATGACGTAGTGCACGTTTCGCAGCATGGTGGTAGCGCGCTGCTGAATATCGGCGTTTCGGTCGATGTAGGAGCGCTTCTTGCCGTTGGCTTCGGTCAGCACGTTGCTGGCGGAAATCTTAGATGCCACTTCGTTGCGGAGAATGTTCGTGAAGCGGATGGGCTTGCAGACGTAGATTTTATCCACATGCCATTTTAGGCCCGGATGATAGTATACACTTTCTACCATTCCGCGGGCGGCGCTGGGCGTTGGAACGTCATAGCTGACACGCTCAACCTTCATTTCAGGCCGGGTGAAGCAAGCGTACTCGCCCCACACCTCCATTTTGATGGACATTGGTTCACCTCCTCATTCTTACTTCTCAATCAACACTTGCCGATGTGGGCAAGTGACAGTTCGCAAGGGGACGAATGGGTGTATCGTCAGCAACTCACTTCCTTTCGGTTGACAAGAACAGTATAGCACGGCACAGCGTATATGTCAAGAAGAAAATTCACTAAAATAGAAAATAACTTTGAGATTGAACAGAACTATCAATCATGGTTTGACACGCCAGCGAAAAGATGATAAAATGCCAAAGTCGGATGGAAACGGCGGGCAATTCGCTGCTTCTATCTGTGGGTTGAAATACTAAGATAGACAATCGTCTAACGGGGCGGGCGGTGAGCGCAATGCTTGCCGCCCGTTTCTTTACATCTATCAGGCGAACAGCCCCAGTCCGCTCGTGCAGCTGACCTGCAAGCCGCATTCCGGCGTGTACAATTTGATGTCGCTCAGAATGCCGCAGTGCGCATCAGCAATTTCCGTGACGCCGCCGATGCCGCATAACGCCTGATACTCGCGGCGGTAGATACTCACGCCGCAGCGCCCCAGGCGGCGGAAAAGCTCACGCGAATAGTGCCCATCACGCAGGGCTTTGATGTCCTCGCTGTTTTCAGGTGTCGGAATGTATACCGTTACCGTATCTGTGTCGATAAAGTGGAAATGCTCGGCGGTTTCGCGGAAAGCAAATCTTGCTTCGGATGACAGCGTTTTGCTGGTATCCAGTAAATCATTTTCGGACGAAACGGGTCGTGAACGCTGCTGATTTTCGCCGCGCTTGAAGAGCAAATCGCAAAAATACGCGTGGATGGCTTTGCGGCTGCCGATGTCCTCTGCATACAGGCGCAGCACTGTGCGGCAGCTTTCAATGTTTGGGCGCATGATGGGTGGAACCGCGTGTTCGGTCTGGTAGATGTGGACGATGCTGTCCTGCGCCGCTTCCTTTCCCTCGCGATTGCAGCGTCCGGCGGCTTGCAGAATGCTGTCCAGTCCGGCTAATTCGCGGTATACGGTCGGAAAATCCACGTCAACGCCCGCTTCAATCAGGCTGGTGGAGATGACGCGGCAGCACTGTTTCTTGTCTAAGCGTTCGCGAATTGTGGCAATGGTGCGTTCACGGTCGATGGCGTTCATCAGCGTGGAAAGGTGGAAACGCCCTTCTTCCGGCAGGGCTTCGTACAGGCTGCGCGCCTGTTTGCGGGAATTGACGATGCACAGCACGGCATTTTCCTGACGAATCCGCGCGGCTAATTCCTCGTCCGAAAGCGTCCCGTCCTGCTGGAAGGTGACGCGGCGAAGGTTGCTGAACAGCGCATCCGGGTCGGGGACAAGCTCTTGAATGCGGGTGCCCGCGGTGAAGCCGCTGAAAATGGACAGCAATTCGGGCTGCGTCGCGGTACAGAGAACGGCGGTGACGCCGTAATGCTGAACCAGCTGGTCGATTACCGAGACGCAGGGGCGCATCAGCGAAATCGGCAGCGTCTGCGCCTCGTCGAAAATCACCACGCTGTTGGCGACGTTGTGGAGTTTGCGGCAGCGGCCGGGCTTGGCGGCGTAGAAGGATTCAAAAAACTGCACAGCGGTCGTGACGATGACGGGGGCATCCCAGTTTTCGCAAGCAAGGCGCTTGCGGAGGGCATCGGGCGTTTCGGCATCCGTATCGGGCAAATCCACCTGACTGTGATGCTCCACCACGTTCTCATCACCCAGAATATCCCGAAAGACCTTCGCATTTTGGTCGATAATGCTGGTGTAGGGGATGACGTAGATGATGCGCTTCATGTCATGCTTCACCGCGTGGCTGAGCGCAAAGGCAAGCGACGAAACCGTTTTGCCGCCGCCTGTGGGGACGGTCAGGCTGTACAAGCCCTGCGGATCTTCGCTGCCACGCAGGCAGCGCCGCAGCACCTCGTTGCGCAGCGCGCAGAGGTCGGACTTGGGCTCTTCCAGCCATTTGGCAACGTGCGCTTGCAGCTTTTCCAGCAGCGCGGGCATGGAATCGCCGATGCCGCGCGGCTTTTCTTCCTTGCTGAGCGCGCGCTCCGTGTCCAGAAAATCAGCATCCACCAGACAGGAGAACAGCATCCGGATGTACATAGCAGTCAGGCGCACATCATTCCGCGGAAGCCACGACGGTGTGAGCTGAACGCCTGTTGGCAAAGAAATCTCACTGCGCCACGCGGATGGATCGTCGCCGCCGGTCAGTTTTTTGTTCAGCCGTGCGCACAATGTGCCATCATCGAGGCTGAGACGGGTTCCCAAGTCGGGCAGACCGCCGTGATGCCCCGCAATGGCAAACGCCGCGTGCATATCGTCCAAATCTGCCGCCGCCTTCGCACCTGCCGTGCTGTGGTCCACCTTGGCGGTGTGTTCCGGGTCACGCTGGCGGCGCTGCCCGTTGGGGCTGTACTTGCCGATATCGTGCAGCAAGGCTGTTCTTTCGGCGTGAGAACTCGCTCCAAAAGAAGCAGCAAATTTCGCAGAACGCGTCGCTGTGCCTTCCAAATGCTCCTTGAGCGGCTGATAGCTGCCGTCCTCGCGGAGGTGGGTGACGTATTCCATACAGAAAACCCTCCCGATATAATCAATTTGGGTGTATCTAATGTTAATAATAGTATAACATCATAATAATCTGTTGTCAAGAAAAATAAAACTATCGAGCAGTTTTTGTCAAACACTTCCGGGGAAAACAATGCGTAAAAGCAGAACGATTTGTGCGCTGCTGCCCTTGCAATGCCGCCGCCAAAATGGTATGATGGAAATGAACAAAAAAATACAGAAAAGGAGTCTTCCACATGGCAAAGAAAACGAAAACCCAGCCGAAAGCGCGTAAAACAATCACCTCCAATAATCTCGCTGATTTATCAAAACTCGTTCAAGCACTTGAAATAGACGATGAGAATCCGGAAAATCAGCAAAAGCCATCGGCGCTTGACAAAAAAATCATCTACAATGAGTTCCAGAATTCGACGTACACGCTGGTGTCGCCGATGGCATACCTTATTGGCATCGACAAAGAAAACTTTGGCGAAGAAAATGCAAGACCATTTCTGCTGAAAAGCTACGAAGAGCTGGATGCGCACAAAGAGGCGCGCATTATCCGCAATCTGTGCCGCATTCGCACGGCGATGGAACGCAATTATCCAGCCATTGTGAATGAATTTCGCATGAGTTTCCGCAATATCGGCAGCGTACCGAATCTCATTCCATCAGAAGCGGTGGCGCAGCTGGAACAGGACGGCGTCAGAATTTACAAAGCAAAGCCGGATATTGACGAATACATTATCAGCATCAATTGTGAAATCAGCAACCGAAACAATCAAGTGGCGCGCTTTTTCCCGGAATGGGTGAAGTGGGACTATGTGAAACCCATTTTCCTGATGCCGAACGGGACGAAAAAAGATGGTATCAAAAAAGCAGGGGAATACTATAAAAGCGATACCCGCCGCTACCCGTTCCATTGCTGGATTAACTGGGATGCCGTTGCTACAAGCCCGGAGAGCAAGGGCAATATCCTCTATAATGATGAAAAATTCGTAACGATTCTCTATGAGCGCCACGAAGACCGCTTTGAAAACCTGTCGCTGGTGCGTGATGCGGGCAACCACACGATGCGCAATCTGGGCAGGCTGCTGGAGCAATGCAAGAAATGCCTGATTGCGGTGGACTGCGAAAATTCGGATGCCGTGAAGCTCGCGGCGGCGCTGAGCAGCCTCCCGACCGAGCAGCTGGGCAAAATATCCAAGGTGATTTTGTTTGACAGCGAGTATACAACGGCACAATGGAAAACGCTGGTTGACCGCGCGCTCTCTACGGCGGTGGATGAAAAAGCGAACCTTGAGCTGGAACATATTAAGGTCGAGCGGCTGAACCAGAACAAATCGCAGTGTGATATGGCGCTGGCGGTGCGGACAAGCCGCGAAGTGTATACCTCCGGCGTGGATGCGGTCATCCTTGTGTCGTCGGACAGCGACTACTGGGCGATGATTCGCCAGCTGGACAGCGTCCGCTTCCTTGTTATGCTTGAGAAGGGCAAAACGGGCATGGCCATCATGGACACCTTGGCGCGGCATGAAATCCCGTTCTGCTTCATTGACGACTTCTGCACGGCGGCGTCGTACAACATCAAAACCAGTACGCTGATCAATGCAATTCAGGAGCAAATCAATCAGCAGCTGGCAGGAGAACGCACGAAACCATTCAACGTTCGCGAGATGATGGAGACGGCGCTGCAAAACTCGTGGATTATGATGACGGACAAGGAGAAGGAAGCGTTTTACAAGCGATACTTGCTGTGTATGAAACTGAATGTCAGCCCGGATGGCGCGGTCAGCATCACGCTGGGATAAAGGGCAGCGTCTCTGAACGGTGGAGCGAAGGAGAAATTTGCTTGATGACTTGCCATTTCTGAACCTGCATGCGCCCTTTTAAACAGCATCGGCACAGCACCAAGTTTTCATTTGGCGCTGTGCCGATGATTTTGTATAATGCTATTTCCGAATTGGTTCATCACGGAATCGACAAAGAAGGAAGGATGCGTTTTTATCCTCTTTTTTCCTTCTTTATCCGTTTATATTCCTCACGCTGCCTCTTTCCACAAGGTGCACCGGCAAAATAACCTTCTTCTGCGCAATCTCTTCCTTCCGCAGCTGCGCCAAAATCATCTCCGTCGCCAAAGTGCCTTTCTTCTCCGAATCCTGATGAATCGTTGTCAGCCCCGGAATCGCCAGCTGCGAAATATAATGATCATCAAAGCCCACAATCGACTTATCGCGCGGCACACTTACCCCGCACTCATGCAGACCGGACATGATGCCTGCCGCCAGAATATCCGCCGAGGCGAAAATCCCCGTGATTTCGGGACGTGTGCTGAGCTGATGCCCCAGCTTCTTGCCCTCCTGCACGGAAATTTCCTGCGTAAAGACAAGCGCCGGGTCGTACGGCACGCCGTATTCTGCCAAGGCGCGGCGATAGCCCTGCAGGCGCAGTTCGATAACGCCCGCGGGGGAAATCGGCGGCGACGCGAACGCAATCACGCGGTGGCCGTTCTCCAGCAGGTGCTTCGTGGCGAGGTAGCCGCCTTTTTCATCCTCCAAGCCGACGCAGCAGATGTTCGGGTCGTCCACATAGCTGTCGATGAGGACGACGGGAATGCCCAGCTTTGCTACGGCATCGAAGAATGAATCCTGAAACAGCCCCGTCATAATCAGCCCGGAGAGCCGCCAGCTGTGAATCAGCCCCTCCAACGCGGCGACGCTTTCGGCGGAGCGCAGCATCAGGTAGTAGCCGGCTTCACGGGTGCGCTGCTCGACGCTGGCGGCGACGCTGCTCATGAAGGGGTCGCTGACGGTGCTGCCGGTGGTGCGCGGCGTGATGTAAGTGACCATGGCGATGATGGCGGACTGGTCGTTCGCCAGCGAGCGCGCGGACATGCTGGGAACGTAGTGTTCGCGCTCGATAATCTCCCAGATTTTTGCAACCTTCTTTTCGGAAACGCGGCTTTTGCGGTTATGCACCACGTTGGAAACGGTTGTAATGCTTACGCCTGCTTCGGCGGCAATGTCTTTGAGTGTGACCATGCGATGCTCCATTTTATGCAGTGTTTTAGGCGTGGTAATCTGCGCGGATCAAAGAGAACGGACGAAGTCCGCGAAGTCCGTGCGCATCATAAAAAGTATACCAGTCTTTGAAGTTGTTCGCAAGCGGTTTCTGGAAAAAAAACCGTAAAAGAAGGGGGAGACAGCCGAAACTGTCCCCCCTTTTTGAACGTTTTGGAATTATTCCAGTTCAGCCAGATAGTCCTTAATCGGCAGGTCGCCGGGCTTGCCGGTTTCCGGCGCGGTCAGACCAGCCTGAATGGTTTCGGAGCTGGTAGCGTCGATGGGCGCAACGGCTTCAGAGAAGGTGATTTCGTCCAGGTAGATGACGCACTTGGCGAACGCGCGGATGTGCAGGGCGTTGGTCATGCCCGGGAAGCCGGACGCTTCGAGGTCGATGACGAGATCCTGCCATTCGGTGGTGATGACCGGGTGCGTGCCGTCCGCCAGCACAAGGTCAGAGAAGCGCGCCGCGTAGAACTTGGCGTCTTCCGGATGCCAGTCCATGATCAGCTTGTTCTCTTCGCCGCCTTCCGCGCCCTTGATGCGGATGGTCAGGTACTTGCAGTAGGAGACGCCGTCCAGACCCCACATGTCAACGGCTTCGCCCCAGTTCGCCATCCAGTCGGCGGCATGGGCGTAGTAGTCGTCTTCGCTGTCGTAATCTTCCGGGTCATACGCCTTGGGGCGCATGTCGAGCTTCAACGCGCCGTCCTCATTCTTTGCGCGCAGGTTCGCCCAGTTGTCCCACCAGAGGTGCGCGCCGTTGGGCGCAAGCTCAGGCTTGGCATTCGGGTCACGGTCGTCAAAGTTGTCCCACAGGTAGGTTTCGCCTTCAGCAAACGCAACAGCTGCCATCGCGAACACCATCGTCAGGGAAAGCAGGAAAGCAAGGAACTTCTTCATGGGGATACCTCCTTTATGATGTTGACGGGTGGATAGGTTTAACGCTCAACCTATCGTTGACATGATTATAACATACCATTTGCCACATGTCAAGAGGGGAAAAGAGGCTTTTTCTGAAAATTTTTATCTTCAGGCACATTGCACATTTCCAAATTTCCTGCTATAATCATGGCATGGGTTTAGCGCTTAACTAAATGCGGACGATTTCCACACACTGGAAACGCCGCGGCGAACAAGGAGGACATGAACGATGAAGAGAACCACCCCCATCCTGATGCTTGTGCTGATGCTTCTGCTGACCGCGTGGATGATGCCCGCGACTGCCGAAGAGAATCCGACGCTGCTGACCCTCTACGAAGGCCCGAAGACGATGACGACCTCCGCGACGGCGAAAGTTACCGCGAACGGCAACGACCTGTTCGTCTATGACGTGATGGTCAACCACGAACACATCTGGAACGCCAACACCCAGCCGACGACCACGCCTATGACCTATTTTGACTTCGAGGGCAAAGTGCGCATCGAGGTTGAAATGCCCGGTCTGCCGGACAAAGTGGAGAGCGCCGCCGTCATTCCGCAGTCGTGGGGGATTACGCCCGAAGTCAAGGACGGCAAGGTTTCCTTCATGATTACGGAGCCGGGGCAGTACACCGTTGTCTTCAACGATAACGTCAACAAGGCGCTGCACATCTTCGCCAATCCGCTGGAAACGGACGTCCCTGATCCCGACGACCCGAATGTCTACTATATCCCCTCCGGCGAGTGGGTCATGGACGCCATCGCGCTGGAAGACGGGCAGACGCTCTATATCTCCGGCGGCGCGGTGCTGCATTCCATTATCTCCGTCAATAACGCCAAGAACGTCCGCATCTGCGGGCGCGGCATCATCGACGGCAGCGACTACGATGCGTGGAATCAGCCCGGCTCGTATGCGCGCGTCCCGATTGATCTCAATCACGCAAAGGATGTCACCATCGACGGCATTATCGTCGCCAATTCCAACTGCTGGAACGTTAATTCTTACTCCTCCAAGCATGTGGAAATCAACAACGTCAAGGTCATTTCCGGTCGTCAAAATGGCGACGGCTTCACCTTCCAGTCCTGCACCGACCACACCGTGACGAACAGCTTCGCCCGCACATGGGATGACAGCCTCGTCATCAAGAACTACTCCGGCTCCACCAAGGGCATCACCTTCCGCAATATGCAGGTGTGGACGGACCTCGCCCAGTCCATGGAAATCGGCTACGAAACCGACAAGGGCTGGACGCTTGACCCCGAAATCAGCGATGTGCTGTTTGAGAACATCACTGTGCTGTACAACTTCCACAAGCCCGTTATCAGCATCCATAACAGCGACGATGCGTATGTGCACGCCATTGTCTACCGCAATATTGTCGTCGAAAACGCCTTCATGCAGGGTGATAACGGCAATAATAAGGAATTGATTGAGATGACGCTGCAAAATTCGGCGTGGTCGACGGTCAAGGATGAGTTTGGGTCGATTGATGATGTGCTGATTGATGGCCTGACGGTGCTGCGGACGCTGGATGGGAAAGTGCCGGCGTCGAGATTGTCGGGGTATGGGGAGGAGAATCGGATTACGAATGTGACCTTGCGGAATGTGACGATTCTGGGGGAGAAGATGACGAATTTGAAGCAGATGAAGCTGCGGTATGATGATTATTGTGAGGGGATAGTGGTGGAGTAAACCGTTTCCCCAATAAACACGCGGAAGAAGTAAGGGAGAGAGCTCAACTCAATCGCGCGGAGGGGTCAAGGGGGGATCCCCCTTGCGGAGTCCAGAGGCAGCGCCTCTGGTAGGGTTTGGGGCAACGCCCC
>OKRY01001417.1_pt1 | contig 19575 bp, 19 predicted proteins | sample 1601121 | NCBI WGS metagenome assembly OKRY01 (sample SAMEA3541546, study PRJEB24748) | human gut metagenome | biome: human gut; feature: human-associated habitat; material: faeces | place: China | collected 2012
GATTGATTTTTTCGATGAATTGTTTTTTTGATACAATATCTTTTCCATCAATCTTTTTGATATAATCTCCACGATATAATTTATTTTTACTCGGTGCATATTCCATGCTGTTTTCCCCGGTAAACTGATCCGTATCAAGCACAAACAATCCATCTGTTTCTACATAGACACCGATCACTTCACCGCTTGGCGTGATCTTTTGGTCATCTACGACCTTCACTTTAATCTTCTTTAATGGAATCGCGCCAAATAAATTGGTTTTCATTTCATACTGACCCATGTGACATTGTTTGAATACAATAGGCTGATTTAATCGTATCGTTTGATGATCGATCGTTGCACTGACTGGTACATCATAACAAAGAGAGACTGTTTCGCTCTTGTTGATATGAATCGTATCTGGAAGTCTTGCATTGCAGTATTTTATATAAACTGCAGTTATTGCGATTAAATTGATCATAAAAAGTAGAATTAAAAATTTACGGTAAGTGTATTTTTTCATATTTTTCCTCCTAAAAAAGGACATATCGTCATTGATATATCCTTTTTATTATATGAAGATTACCGCTTACATACTCAGTATAATTTTGTTTCATCTGCCAAAGATTTCATTTCTTTTGCATGTTCCATAGACGTTTCACTCCATTGATCCCCGCTGATCATTCTTGAAATCTCTTTTAACGATTCTGATTCATTTAATTTTCGGATCATTGTCTGCGTATTCTTCTGATCGGTTTGTTTTCTAATGAAGTAGTGACTATCTGCCATCGCTGCGATCTGTGGAAGATGTGTGATCGCGATCACCTGATGATCCTTTGAGATCACTGCCATCTTTTTAGCTACACGATTGGCAGTTTCCCCACTGATCCCAGTATCAATTTCGTCAAAGATCAACGTATCTACTCCATCTGCCTGTGCTGCTACTGATTTGAGTGCAAGCATGATTCTTGATAATTCACCACCAGATGCTACTTCTTGTACCGGACGCATTGGAAGACCTGGATTGGTCGATATCATAAAACGGATCTGATCCATTCCATCTGCTGAAATCTGGTCTTTTTTCGTAACTTCGATTTCAAATCTGACATCTAAAAAGTTCAGATCTTCTAATGCTTTTGTGATATTGCTTCCAAGTGCCTTTGCTACCTTACATCTTTGTTCTGACAGATTCTTTGCTTCCTTAAGATATCGTTCCCTGATGCGTTCCTGTTCATTCTTTAATATTTCAATCTCATGTTCTGCATCACACAACATATTATATCGTTTTTCTGCCTTTTGTCCATATGCTGTAACATCTTCAATCGATGGACCATATTTGTCTTTTAAAGAATTAATAACATTCAGACGTTCTTCCACTTCCTGATACGTCTGCTCATCAAATTCCATATTCTCCATATATGTCGTCAATTCCTGATGAAAACCATTTAACAGATCTTCCACTGACAACAGTTGTTCATAAAATTCTGAGATCTGAGGATCTAAATGACTGATCTCCTGCATTCTTCTTATGCTTTCACTTAACTGATTGCCAATCGATGTTTCTTCCTCATATCCCGTCAGCATACGTGCTGCCTGACAAGAAATAATGATATCTCGGCTATGGACGATCTTTTGATATACCGTTTCTAATTCCTCGTCTTCTCCTTTGACAAGATTGGCATTCTCAATCTCTGAAATCTCATGTTTTAAGAAGTCCATCTCTCTTAATCTTTGCTGGTCATCTATTGATATTTCTTTTATCTTTGTTGAAATCTCGTGATATTCTCCTGCAAGATTTTTGCACTGTTCTAAGGAATATCTTGCGTTTTCAGGTAAAAAATGATCCATCATACTTAAATGATTTTTCTCTTTTAACAGTACTTGATGTTCTTGCTGACCATGCAGATCAAATAAACGTCTGGAAACTTCTCTTAACGTATTGAGTGTCACCGTACTATCATTAATCTTATTAATACTTCTCTTCTCGTTGATCACACGTTTGATGAAGATCTGACCGTCTTCTACTTCCAGATCCAGAGCTTCGATTTCTTTGATCAGCTTTTGATCTTCAATCCAAAAAAGCAGTTCAATGACTGCTTCTTTTGCTCCCGGTCGGATCATATCTTTTGATATTTTTTTTCCAAGTGCACTTTCTATAGAACCTATCAAGACAGATTTTCCTGCACCGGTTTCTCCAGTCAGTATATTCAAATGTTCATCAAATGTAATTTCCACTTCATCGATCAACGCAAGATTCTTTACATGTAAATTCTGAAGCATAGATTTCCTCTCTGTATATTTATTCTTTTAATTTTTTGATCATATGATCGATCTCAGCAATTGCAGTTCTTCCAATATTCTTATCTTTCATAACACACATGATCGTATCATCTCCCGCGATCGTACCAACCATTCCAATGATGTTTAAAGAATCAAGTGCAGCAGCAGACGCCATTGCCATTCCCGATACGGTTTTTACAACCAGCATATTCTCTGCTAGTTCCATGGAAATGATCGCTTCTGCTAAAATCCTCTGATACTTTCTTGAAGTCTCATCTTCCTGATCGATCAGACAATAAATCTGCTTCCCATCTGCATCCGGTTTCTTGATCAATGCCAGTTCTCTGATATCTCTTGAAATCGTTGCCTGCGTTGTCTTAAAGCCAATCTGATTTAATCTTGACAACAACTCTTCCTGTGTCTCAATTGGATATTGCTGGATCAATTCAATGATCGCTTCCTGCCTATTTTTCTTCATTCTGACCCCCAACTTTGATTCGAAGGATTCTGTAAAAGCTGTCTCCTTTCACTTTAATGATCCTTGCGATCTTCTTTGATTTACGCACCTGAAGAACATCTCCTGGCTGAAGTTTTCTCGCAACCTGACCGTCAAAGGTAACGTAGGCTTCCTCTAACTGAGATTCTCTCACGTTCTCAATATAAATATCAATCTCATCTTCTGGAGAAAGAACAAGACTGTTTGACTGCAGCGAATGTGGACAGATCGGAGTGATCAAAATAACATTTGCTTTTGGATTCACTACCGGCCCACCTGCTGATAAATTATATCCTGTAGATCCTGTCGGCGTCGAAACAATAATCCCATCTGCTTCATATACATCTAACAATTTGCCATTGACCATAATACGAAACGAGATGATTCTTGAAAAACCACTTCTTGCGATCACGACGTCATTGAGTGCTGGAAGATGATCTGTCTCATGATCCGCATGGATCACGCGCCCATCTAACATCATTCTCTCCTCGATCTGGAAAGTATCATTTAATAATCCGTCCAATCCGTCATAAAGTTTAGATAACTCAATCTCTGTTAAGAATCCTAAGGTACCGAGATTTACTCCAACCATCGGAATATCATGATCTACGATCAATCTTGCCGCATGAAGCATCGTCCCATCTCCACCTAAAACGATCACACACTCTGTGTCTTTTGTGATGCAGTTCATATCTTTTTGAACATGTCTTGTAAAATCACACATTCTCTGGCTGATTCCACCTTGTTTTTCAATATAATCCTGAATCTTTTTGGAAATACGCAGTCCTGGATCTTTTTTCTCGTTCGTTAAAATCAAAAAATTCTTCATGTTATTCCTTATTCTTTGCCAGATCCGCATGTGATGCATCCACCACTTCCTTGATCTGATCTGTCATTGTATGTCCATTCTCCATTGTCTCTGTTTTTCTCATATGTAATAAATACTCGATATTTCCCTCTGGACCTTTGATTGGAGAATAATCAAGGTGTAATAATTCAAACCCGTTCGTAGATGCGAAATCACAGATCTTCTCAATGACTTCTTCATGAACTTTTGGATCTCGTACAACACCTTTCTTTCCAACTTTTTCTCTTCCTGCTTCAAACTGCGGTTTGATCAGTGCAACAACTTCTCCTCCCGTATTCAAAATTCGATATACCGCTGGAAGAATCTTGGTCAGTGAAATAAAAGAAACATCAATAGATACAAACGACGCCTTTTCATCGATATCGTCTTCCGTCATATAACGCATATTCGTACGTTCCATACAAACAACTCTCTCATCGTTTCTTAGTTTCCAGTCCAACTGTCCATGCCCGACATCAACTGAATATACTTTCACTGCACCATTTTGCAACATACAGTCTGTAAATCCACCTGTAGATGCTCCAACATCCATGCAGACTTTGTCTTTTAATACAATATCAAAGTTCTTCATAGCCTTCTCAAGCTTTAATCCACCTCGACTGACATATTTTAAAGTTTTTCCCTTTACAATGATCTCCTGCTTTTCATCAAAAGTTGATCCTGCTTTATCCTCTCTCTGTCCATCTACAAAAACGATTCCTGACATAATGATCGCTTTTGCTTTTTCTCTGGAAGACGCAAGCCCTTTCTTGACAAGCAGTACATCTAAACGTTCTTTCTTCATTTTTCTATTCCTTCATCCATTGTCTGATGGAGTCTGCAATACTTTCTCCATCAATCTTCAACATTCTTCTTAACTCACTTACAGAACCATGTTCCACAAACTGGTCATCTATTCCAAGGCATCTGACTTCACCTTTGTAATCATGCTCACTCAGAAATTCATTCACCATCATTCCAAATCCGCCGTTTAATACGCCTTCTTCTGCGATCATGATCTTATCATAGGTCTGTGACAGTTTCATGATCAACTCCTGATCAAATGGTTTGATATATCTTGGATTAACTAAACCAATCTCATATCCTTCTTCTTTAAGAATCTTTTCCGCCTTATCTGCCTCTTCAAAGATATTTCCAACTGCAATGATCACAGCTTCCTTTCCTTCTTTAAGTATCTGGCCTTTTCCATAGTGTAACTCTTCAAATTGATCTTCATACAAAGAGCTTGCTTCTCCTCTGGAATATTTGATCGCGGTCGGTCCTTTTGCATGGTGGAGCGTATGTTTTAGCATCTCAGATAATTCCCTTCCGTTGATCGGAGCCATCACCGTCATATTTGGGATGATAGATAAATACGGAATATCAAAAATACCTTGATGAGTTTCTCCATCCGCTCCAACAAGTCCTGAGCGGTCCAATCCAAATATAACTGAATAATTCCCAATTGCCACATCATGTAAGATCTGATCAAAACCTCTTTGTAGAAATGTTGAATACACTGCAAATACAGGCTTTAGACCTCTTGATGCCATTCCGGCACAAAATGTAACTGCATGTTGTTCGGCAATCCCTACATCAAAGAAACGATCTGGAAAATGATTTTTAAACTTTCCAAGACCTGTTCCATCCGGCATTGCGGCAGTTACCGCAACAATCTTCTTATCTTTCTTCGCCTCTTTGATCAGTGTATCTGAAAATACCGCTGTGTTCGATGGATTGTCCGATTTCTTTAAAACTTCCCCTGTCTTTAAGGAAAATGGACTGATTCCGTGAAATTTGGCCGGATTCTGCTCCGCAGGACGATATCCTTTTCCTTTCTTCGTTACCACGTGAATAATGATCGGCTCATCTAATTGTTTCGCTCTATTTAACGTGTCTACCATCAAGGGAACATTATGCCCGTCAATAGGTCCAATATACGTGATCCCCATATCTTCAAAATACATTCCCGGAACAAATAATTGTTTGATCGAATCTTTTGATTTCTTGAGAATTGTTGTTAATTCCTTCCCGATTCCCGGAATTCTTAATAAGGATTGTTCCACATTTCCTTTAAACTCCACATATTCTTTTCTTGTTCGTACTTTATTCAAATACGCAGACATTCCACCGACATTCTCCGCAATAGACATCTTGTTATCGTTCAGGATAATGATCAGATTCTTCTTCTCCTTGCGTAGTCTTGCCATATTATTTAATGCTTCATATGCCATTCCGCCAGACAACGCACCATCTCCGATCACCGCAACAATCGTCTCATCCGTATGATTGATATCTCTTGCTGTAACCATCCCAAGCGCTGCTGATAACGACATGGAGCTGTGTCCACTGTGAAACGCATCACAATCGCTTTCTTTTCTCTTCGGGAATCCACTCATCCCATGAAATTGCCTCAGATTCTCAAATCCATTCTTTCTTCCTGTTAAGATCTTGTGCACATAAGACTGATGTCCTACATCAAAGATCAGCTGGTCTTTTGGAAAATCCAAAACAAGATGCAGCGCCATCGTTAGTTCTACAATTCCAAGATTCGATGCCAGATGCCCCCCTGTGCGACTGACATTTCTTAATAGAAAACGACGTATATCTTTCGCCAGAAGTTTATAGTCCTCTGGCTGAATCTGTTTAATATCATTCGGATCATTAATATACTCTAGCATAATGCTCCCTCTTCCTCTCTGCCTTAGTGTGTTCGATGGATCAAAAATCTTGTAAGATTTGTAAGATAACAATCTCCCTTATCATATTTTTCTAAAATATCAATTGCTTTCTTTGAAATATCTTCTACATCTCTTTGTGAACGTTCTAATCCTTTTAATGTCACATAAGTTGTTTTGTGATTCTTTTCATCACTTCCAACTGGTTTCCCAATCTCTTCTTCATCTCCTGTAAGATCCAGAATATCGTCTTGAATCTGAAACGCAAGTCCGATATATTCTCCACATTCTTCCATCTTCAGAACATCTTCTTTGGATGCTCCTGCAAGAACTGCTCCGATCATCATACATGCTTCGATCAATGCAGACGTCTTATTCTTATGAATAAATAAAATCTGCTCCATACTAAGCGGTGTACCTTCCAGTTCAACATCTGCAACCTGCCCACCGATCATTCCATAGATTCCAGGTTTGCTGGCGAGAATCTTGATCGCTTCAACTACATTCATGATCTGGTCTTTCTCCGCAAGATCAAATGCTTTCGTTGCAACTTCATACGCATAATTAAGAAGTGCATCTCCTGCAAGGATCGCCATATCTTCTCCATAAACGATATGACATGTTTTCTGACCTCTTCTGTAATCATCATTGTCAAGTGCTGGAAGATCATCATGAATCAGAGAATACGTATGGATCATTTCAATCGCTGCCATAAATGGCTTTACAATATCTCCCTTTCCGCCAAACATCTGATATGTCTCGTTGATCAGCATTGGACGAAGACGCTTTCCTCCCGCCTTAACGGTTGTGTTCATTGCAGTTAAAACTGTTTTTTGTAACCCTTCCTGTGCTGGCAGATATTCATCTAAAATAATTTCAATCTGTGCAACCTTTTGTTTCATCTCATCCTTAAAGTTCATGTTCTTCCCCATTCTCTTCTAATACGATCAATTCTTTTTCTACTTTATCCAGAGAATCCTTACACTGTTTCACAAGATTTACTCCTTCAGTATATAGTTTGACAGCCTCTGGAAGTTTGATTTCTTCACTGGAAAGCTTTGTAAGAATTTCATCTAACTGATGAAAACCCTGATCAATATCAAATTTCTTCTTTGCCATAATAAACTTCCTCTTTCTTACTTCCCTTTTTCATCCATTGTTCTGATCTGCTTTGCCATTGCAAGGATCGTTCCATCTGAAATCGTTAAGGAGATCTGATCTCCCTCTTTCACTTTGTGAACGCTTGTAACTGGCTCACCATTCTGATCTTCTAAATATCCAAATCCATTGATCAATTTCGCTGTTGGTGATAACCCATGAAGTTCTTTTGCGTACAATTCCAGTTTGTGCTTATACCCTGTCATCTTATTCTTCATCACTTGCTGAATCTGTTCTTCTAATTCTGACAAACGCATCTTCTGTTCCTGAAGTTGAAATCGTGGATCGTAATTTGCAATGGTGATCTGATACTTCTGCAATTTCATCTGATAACACCGGATGATCTGTTTTAACAACGCAGCCATTGTATATTCTCTGTTTGCGATTCCTTCCATCACTTCTGTGATATCTGGAACTGCAAGTTCACAGGCTGCTGTCGGTGTTGCCGCGCGAAGATCTGCCGCATAATCCGCAATGGTAGTATCCACCTCATGCCCTGTTCCAGAAATGATCGGTGTCTTTGCTTCGTAGATCGCTCTTGCGACATTCTCTTCATTAAATGCCCACAAGTCCTCGATCGAGCCACCACCTCTTCCGATGATAATGGTATCAACTCCATACTGGTCCAGAGTGCGAATTCCAGAAACGATCGTATCAGATGCACCTTCTCCCTGTACTTTAGCAGGATATAATACTAACTGTACATACGGATTCCTGCGCTTTGCTGTACTAATGATATCATGAATTGCTGCTCCTGTTCTTGCCGTTACCACACCGATCTTCTTTGGATTCTTTGGAATCGGCTTCTTGATCTCGTGGTCAAACAATCCTTCTTCATAAAGCTTCTGTTTTAACATCTCATATGCAACATATAATTCTCCGATTCCATTTAAACGAATCTCCTGTGCATATAGCTGATAACTTCCGCCACGCTCATAGACACTGACATTTCCATCTACAATGACTTCCTGTCCATCTTCTAATTCAAACTGCAATCCATTATATCTTGCACTCACAAACATCACACAAGAAATCTGGCTTTCTTCATCTTTCAATGAAAAATAAATATGCCCAGAAGAATGATACTTACAGTTTGACACCTGTCCCTTGATTGAAATCCTCCTTAAGGCATAATCACTTTGAAACATTCGTTTGATATAAGTATTAATCTGTGTTACAGAAAAAACTTTACTCTTCATCCATATCCTGTCCAATCTTACTTAAGACACCATTGATAAATGGTGCTGCCTTTTCATTGCAGTATTTCTTTGCAAGTTCTACTGCCTCATTGATCGCTACTTTTCTTGGCACCTGTTCATCTAATAAGATTTCATAGGTTGCAAGTCTTAAAATAGATAATTCAGCTTTTCCAAGTCTCTCTAAATTCCATGCATTCGTATGTGCAGAAATCTGTTCATCGATTTCATCTAAATGTTCGATCAGATTCTCTGTTTTCTCTGTAATTTCTTTCTGTGTCTTCTCATTGATATTTTCATGTCCATGAAAATATAATTCAACCTGATCTTCAAATTCTTCTTTCTCACAAAATTCTACACAAAATAAAATTCTGAAAATATGTTCTCTTACCTCACTTCTTTTCATTAGGGTTCCTTTCTGCGATACAAAGACGGAACTGCGATCAGTCCCGTCTGACTTTGCTTTATATTCTTTCTTACTCTTCTTCTGCTGCAACGCCTGTGACACGGACGTTAACTTCTCTGACCTTTAATCCTGTCATGTTCTCGATTGCTGCTTTCACACGATCTTGAACTTTCTTAGAAATCTCTGGAATACTAACTCCATAGTCAAGTTCTAATGCAAGATTGACTCTTACATGATGATTCTCTACGACAACTTTGACTCCCTTGGACAGATTATTCACTCCAAGTTTACTTACCAGTTCATTCGTGATATTCCCACACATTCTGGCAACTCCTGTCACTTCAGTTGCTGCAATTCCTGCGATCACTGCGATCACATCATCTGCAATTTTCACTTCCCCGAGCACTCCCTGCTCGTTTATCTGGTAACTACTTTTATTCTCCATAGTAAAAGCCTCCTGTATTTCTGCATACTGATATGATTTATTATACCAAAGATGAATATGTTATTCAAACTATTTTATAACATTCTTTTTGATCTTATCTCTTTAAAATGTTAAGAATAATTGATTTTCTTCCATATTTGTAAGATAATACTTTTGGCAGATATCCTTTGCGAATCTGACCTTTTATTAAAGGAGATCATATAATATGAAAAAATTAACAAGACAGGAGAAACATGAACAGTGTATGCGTGAAATCCGTGGAACATTGATTGTTGTATTGATCTGCTGTGCTTGGCATATTGCCAGTGCGTTTTTGTTAAATGGTACTGGTCTTTATTTTCTAGGTATGCCCGCATGGTTTAGTGTGTCAACATTCGGAACGATCATACTTTCTTTGATCGGTGTCTGGTACCTATTAAAACATGTATTTATTAATTTTGAATATGACGATGAAGAGGAGGGAGAAGAATAAATGTCAGCAAATCAGAAAATCATTCTTGCAATTTTTATTGTTTACCTCGCCTTAAATGCTGCGATCGGTATCATTTTCAGTAACCGTCAGAATAAAAAACAGCATACATCCTCCGAGAAAAAATTCTTCATCGGTGGAAGAAATATGAACGGACTTCTTCTGGCAATGACAACCATGGCAACTTATACTTCTGTAAGTTCCTTTATTTCTGGTCCAGGAGCTGCTGGTCTTACTTATGGATATGCACAGGCATGGATCGCTACAGTTCAAGTTCCGATCACATTTCTGGTACTAGGTGTCCTTGGTAACAAACTTGCTTTAGTTTCCAGAAGAACTGGTGCCGTTACTGTTGTAGGTTATTTAAAGGCTCGTTATAAAAGTGATGTTTTAGTTATTGTAACCAGCTTACTTATGGTTGCCTTCTTCATGGCACAGATGATCGGACAATTTACTGGCGGAGCAACTTTGATCTCTTCTATCACTGGACTTGATCATGTTGTTTCTTTATTGATCTTTGGAGCAGTTGTTATCATTTATACATCTTTTGGTGGTTTCAGCGCTGTTGCGATCACAGATACGATTCAGGGAATTATCATGTGTGTCGGTACATTTTTACTTTTATTCTTTGTATTAAAAGCTGGCGGCGGACTTGTTGGTATTGATGCCGGACTTGCACAGAATCTGCCTGGAGTATATGATGATTTATTTTCAAAGTACAGTCCCGGTACGCTACTTAGTTTCTGGATTCTTGTAGGATTTGGTACACTTGGACTTCCTCAGACAGCCGTTCGTTCTATGGGATTTAAAAATACAAAGAGTCTTCATTCTGCGATGTGGATTGGTGCTGTTACCTGCAGTTTTATCATCGTTGGTATGCATATGGCTGGTACATGGGCCGGTGCACTGGTAGATACTAAGAACCTTCCAACGTCTGATTACTTTATCCCATACATCGTTCAGAAGATCATGCCAGTCGGACTTGCAGGAACTTTCCTAGCTGCTCCTATGGCTGCTGTTATGTCTACCGCTGATTCTCTTTTGATCCTTGCTTCTGCAGCGATCGTGAAAGATCTATGGCGTAACTATGTTGTCAAAGATGATCCTGTGAAAATTCAGTCTTATAACAAAAATGTTGGGAAAATGAGCACGCTCGTTACGTTCGCATTTGGTGTGATCGTTATCTTACTTACGATCAATCCACCTGATATCATTTTCTTTCTGAATCTATTTGCCTTAGGTGGTCTGGAATGCAGTTTTTTCTGGCCTTTGGTCGGAGGATTATTCTGGAAGAAAGGAACAAAACAGGCAGCAGTCTTTAGTTCTCTCGGTGCTGCGATCACTTATGTATTTTGTTATTATAACGTCCAGATTGCTGGAATCAATGCTGTTGTATGGGGACTTCTTGCTGGTGGAATCTTATATTTTGTGATAGGAAATATCACTTGTAAAAATGGTCTTGACGAAGATATCATCAAAAATTGTTTCTAAATTTTAAAGCATAGAAACTATCTTAAAAGCAATACACATTAAAAATCCCCCATGTATGATATATGAAACTTCTTATTAATATCATACATGAGGGATTTTATCATTTTCATCCTTATTGCAATATATAATTCTCCAACATAATTTCCTGATACGCTGCCTTTTTTTGATACTTCATATCTTCTTTGATTTCTTGAAGTTCTTCAATGAATATCTGATCCAGCTGCTTTAATCTTCGTTTATTTAATGTTACATCTGACAGATTTTGCTCATAAAGATCCATCGAATAATTCCATTTTTTCTTTAAATACTTTATTAAATGCTGCAACTGAAGCAAATCCATTATTCATCACAATCTTAATTACCGGAATGTCCGTGTACATTAAATATTCCATCGCATGAGTTATTATTTTCTGTCTTTATTTTAGCTTGAAAGAAGCAACACTCGTAATGATTCACTGAAATCATTACTAATTAACAATTACTTTCTTAATCTCTGACCACGTACTATATTTATTCTTTCTATTGATTCTCTTATAAGCACGTATCTGAATATAAAGTGTTTTTTTGTTTTTTAATTTTTTATTTTTAATAACTATTTTCTTGGAATTTGTCTGTACAACCTTTGTCCAAATAGCACCCTTATTCTTCTTAGCTTTCTTTTTGGATGAATATATTTTTATTTGATAACCAGTTACCTTAGGTACTGCTTTTGATAATATTATTGTTAAGGACTTTGAGGATTTTTTCTTTTTCGCACTTTTAATTTTTGCTTTACTAATGGTTATATTTTCTTTTTTGCTGTTATTTGTTTTATGTCCTTGTGATAAATCAGACTTGTTATTACTATTATTAACATTTCCATTTGTTATTGCTCCAGTTGGTTCCTTTTCTGGTTCCTTTGTTGGTTCCTTTGTTGGTTCCTTTTCTGGCTGATCATCTGTCTGATCTAAAGTTTTTACTACTATTATTTTGCATGTAGCTGTTATATTTCCATTTTCACTTGTAGCTGTTATATCAGCTGTTCCTAACGAATGGGCTGTAATCTCACCACATTCATTTACAGTAGCCACTTCTTTGTTATTACTTGCAAAATAAATTCTTTTATTCTTTATATTATCCGGGCTTACTTTGGCAATCAACTTACTCGTTGTACCAAGCAAAACTTTTTCTGATGTTTTATCTAATTTTATAGATTGTGGTACTTTCTCCTCTTCTGATCCAATATAAGCTTTTTCATACACTGTTCTATAAGAATAACTTGTTTCATTCCCATTTGCATCTGTAAGATGATCATATGTTATTTGATAAACTCCTCCTATTTTAAAAACAATAGAATCATCGCTATAGGAAATAAGATCCCCACTTCTTTCATAATTTTGATTTTCTAAAAGATTATTCGGATCAATCTTCCATTTCTTATTGCTATTGAGACATTCAATCGTTATTGTAGTATCAGCTGTCGGTTTTAACTTATTATAAAACTGACATGTCCACATTCCTGATGGCGAAAATCCACTTTCTGAAATAGTAATTCCTTTTGGTGGCCATGCAACAACATCTACATTAGAGCTCTGCGTTCCTGACAATTTATGACATGCTTGTTGCAACGTATTTCCTACTCCAATATATTTCCATTCAGGATTTAACAGATTATATCTATGACCTCTATTATAATATTGTCCTGTCCCTTGACTATCATCTAATGCACTACTAATACTGTCTATGATACTCGTACTTATTATTCCACATGAGTATAAATTTTCTCCATTGCCACTTTGACATTTTGAATAATATTCATCGCTTAATCCCTCTACCTTTGGTGGATTATGAGGTGATGAATTTTTTATATTATTTTTTGCCAAATATACCGTGTACGTAGATTTGCACTGTGCATCCATAGACAATTGTTCTGAATATTCCAATGGATTTAGTCCAGCTCCCACACGAATTGCATTTAAATAATCAACTGCTCCTTTTGCAACTTCTTTACTTAACTTTCCACCTTCTATATTCTTAATTGAATCGTAAGAAGGTTTAATCTCATAATATGATTTCATAGAATTAACTGTGTTTACTGAGTTTGTATAATATTTTCTGGAATTTTCCAATAACTCTTTTTCTCTTTCTGTATATGCAACAGACTTCCAATCTGCCAATAATTCTTTATTTACAAACCCCTCCATAATCCAATAATCATCATTTTCTTCTCCTGTTGGATAATACATAAAGCCTATTGCATTTCCTTTTGGGCACTCGTAATTTCTAGCATTTTCCGCAAATTCCAATGGATTAGGGTAAAAATATTCCAGAAATGTGGCTTTTCTTCCAGTCATTAACTGATAACAAGAACTTTGATTTGTGCTCTTACAATAATCATATAGATCGCTATGATTATCTGCCAGCTGTGCACCTATATTAAACAATTTTTCATCAAAATATGTTGCAGTTTTATATCCATATAAATAAGAAATAGCATTCCACATTTCCACTGCATGTTTGCAAAGATTTCTATTATTTTCTGTTAAATTTTCTGTAAATCTCTTATATGCATCCAAATGAAATTTTGTGTAATATATCACAGCATATAACTTGCCATCATCGTCTTTCGCCTCACAACCTGCCCGAGCATAAGGATTAACTTTCTCTCCATAACTGTATTTATTCGTTTCGAACCCAGGACTTACGCTTCCATAACATACAATCTTCCCATCAGAATCAGTTTCTAAATATAAATAATCACTATAATCTTTTCCGTAAAATGTATAAGCATATCCATCCCAATATGATGGTGTCGTTAATTTTGGTTCACCAAACATTTTCTTAACATCATCAATTTTCATATTTTTTGTTACCGTTTTCCCACCTACTGTGATCAATTTTCCATCAACAGATGCTTCCGCTTTTACTGGAATTGAAATTGTTGGAATACTTGATATGATCACTAGTGCTATTGCAATCATATTGGATATGATTCTTTTCCATCGTTTCTTCATATTTTTCTTGTCCTTAATCATATATTTCCACAACGCCTCCTATTTTAGACATTTCCACCTTCTGGCGATCCCCTATATTTTTTGTACTATCACAAGTCGACAGAAATCTCTAATTTTTCAATTTAAATTTGTTCAACACACTCTCCTTATTCAATTCAAACTTCACATATACCGGGTCATGATCTGAATATGAATATCCCGTATTAATATTCTTATACATACCACATTTTACATTATCTGAGATAATAAATCCATCCAATGTAACAGTGTAAGTCTTTCCTGGTATGTATTTCATATCTGCATTTCGTGAACTATTCCACAGATTTTCTTTCTTTGGCAGTTGATCCATACAGAAAGAAAAATGTTCTGGAAGCATATTTCTTGGGAATGGATATGCCCAGGATTCTCTATCGGTAGAATCGTCATCTTCTGCAGCCTTGAGGTCATGGTTAAAATCCCCGCCACATAATACATAATTTCCTGCTTCGTATTCTTTTTTCATATCCGCTGAAAGCATACGGATCTGTCCTTTTCTGATCTTATCACTGTTTCCGTAGGCTGACATATGAAGCTGAAAGATCACGAGGTATTTCCCATTATCCACTGGAATTCTTGAAATACTGTAGCAACGATCTAAATCAAAAAATTTATTGTATGATGTTGAAATCGGAAGACTTCTTCTTAGTGAATCTTTGATCGGATATCTGGAAAATAAAGCTAATCCTGCTTTGCTGCTTCCATGTGGCTGTGTGAATGGATAGAATAGAAAAGCAGAATCATAATTTTGTGCAAACACTGTATCGTAATTCTTCAAGCATTTCTTTAGTATGGAATATTCATTTACATGATAACTTCTGGTGGAATTAAGATCTACTTCTTCTATTAAGGCAAAATCCGGATCATACGATTTTGTTAGATTCCCTGCATTTTTAACTGTTTTAAGAACACTTTTCTTGCTCTTTGCCCAAGATGATTTTCCTCCATCCATAAAAAAGCTGAAATCTGGTGTATAGGCTCCGAATCCAATATTGTATGTAATTGCTGAATATTGTTTTCCTGTTGTTAGTATTTGTTTTGTTTCTGTGTGAGATTCTACGGAAAGGGATTTGTTATCTTCAATTCTATGGTAACTTGCATAGAGATAAATGATATATCCTAGCACAATGGCCACAATAAAGCCTAATAAAACTCCTATTGTCTTTAATACTTTTTTCGCTATCTTCATAACTTTCTATTCCTTCATTTTATCTTTATTTATCCGATACTTAGTGATTGTATTTATTATAACATACAAAAAGCGTCCTTGGGACATTAATACATCTGATTTATCAGATATACCAGGTACTTCCACGTGATCTTTAAACATTCAAAGCAAATCAATCACCAGATTGAAGTTGTTGCAGACATGAACGACCTCAGAAAACTGGTCAGTGAATATGGAAAGATCGGATCGAATCTCAATCAGATTGCCAAGCATTTTAACAGTGGTGGCAGTCAGTCACGTGCTATAGAAAATGAAATCCATCAGTACATCACGGACTTATTCCTACTGAGAAAAGAGGTACTAAAACTGGCAGGTGGTATGAATGGCAATCGTAAAGCACATTAAAAGCAGAAATACAAATTACTCAGTTGACATTGACAATATGTATGAATTTGCTTCTTCACACTGCACTGATTTCAAAGATCTCCGCGATGATGAGGATATTGTTATCAATAGGGAGTGGATCCTTAACAAACTTGCCGAAGCAGAAAACGAATAGTATATTTGGTGGCTACACCCCCAAGCCCCTGTAGAATAAATAACGCCAGTACTGGATATCAAAAATCCCGCACCGGCGTTATTTATTAAAATATTTTGTTTTTTAATCTTCAACACTCTCTACTGAAACTTCTTTTTTCTTCCTACTTTTACCAGAAATCATCTTGTGTCCTGTATAAATAGCCATAATCATGCAAAGCAAAGAACTTGCTGCAAAGTACTTATGGCCTTCTTTTGATCCCTTATAACCTGTATAAAAAGTTCCAAGCATTGTAATCAGTGCACCGATAGACCAATATTTATGTGATTTCATTCAGATACCTCCTGCCGTTTTTCTTAATCATATACCTTTTAAAAGATATATACAAACTGGTATTTTGAATCAATCGACAAGCAGCTCGGATCTTCCACTATAAATTCATACCTTCAGCAAATAGGATATGGCAATAAAAATATATCCGGAGATTTCTCTTCCTACTGGATGCAGTCATCCTTAAAGATTTCACCAGTAGAACAAGTTGAACTTTTGAAAAATTTATATCGAAACAACTTCAACTTTACTCCTGCTAATATTCATGCCGTCAAAAATTCCATCCATCTTACCGCCTCTGAAAATGGAGAATTTATGGAAAAACCGGAACCGGACGAGTGAACGGGCAGGATATAAATGGCTGGTTTATAGGTTTTATAGAAAGCCAAAATAATACATACTTTTTCTCCACAAATATTCAAAGCGAACAACGTGCAACTGGTAGTAAAGCATCAGATGGTGCTTTATCTACTCGTATTGATTCGTCACATAAATATAAGCATCTTCCAACGTTGCAGGAATTGACATACACTCCAATTCTGGCTGTATTTCAGAAATCACTCTTAACTGCAATCCCCCCTCAACATACTGTTTAGATGTAATACGATACTTCTGTTCCACTTCTCTTGCTTTTCTCTCATCAGGTACTTTGCAAATCCAGATTTTCCCCTGTGCTTCTTCTGTCAAATTCTTCATAGAACCCGCATACAGAAATCGACCTTTATGCATAATTGCAAGCTGATTGCAGGTGGCAGCTAAGTCTTCTACCACATGAGTTGAAAACAAAACCGTTCTGTTTTCAGAAAAATCTACTAACAAATTGCGGATGCGAATACGTTCCTCCGGATCTAAACCGGTAGTTGGCTCATCCACAATTAAAAATTCCGGTTCATTTAAAAGCGCCTGCACCAATCCTACCCGTCGCTTCATACCGCCTGATAACTGCTTCATTTTCTTCTTACGATGTTCTATAAGACTGGTCTTTTTCAAATAATAATCTATCCGCTTTCTACATTCTGCTTTCGGAACACCTGCCAGATCTCCCATATACTCCAAACACTCCTGAACCGTCAAATTAGGATACAGTTCAATTTCCTGTGGTAAATACCCTATCTTTCTTTGGATTTTTTCATAGTTTCCTTCGCTATACAAAATTCCGTCTAATGTAACCATTCCGTTTGTAGGTTTAAGCACAGTGGTCAAAACTCTCATCAAAGTTGTCTTTCCCGCTCCATTTTCTCCCAATAGTCCAAATATCCCATTTGGTATATCTAAATCTGCATGGTCGATTGCTGTGACACTATTCTTAAATCTTACCGTTAAATCCTCAATATGAATACTCATAAATTTACCCTCTCTTTCTTACGATCTTCGGCAATGCCAGTAACAAAATCAGTCCGATACAAATACACAAGCCTTTCCCATACAGCCATGTAATATCGGCAGTATTTTCTATATCTCTAAAAGAATAAGAAAACAGATTCCATGCTCCAAAAAGTTTATCTCCACCTGTGGAATTTGTTGCTACCCATATCAAAAGACTGCTTCCAATTCCCATCCACATATTGCGAAAAAGCATAGACAATGTATTAGCCAATATTCCCCAAAAGAAAATAGTTACTACAATCGCCCCAAAACAGGTAATAAACTGAAGTATTTCACTTTCTGTTACTGGATGTGTAATTGGTTTCTGAAACGCAAAAAACAATCCATATCCAAGAACAGCGAGCAGCAGCAAAAAAGTTCCCTGTATCATCAGTCTCTGTATAATAGAATAGATTCTCTTTTTTATCTGATACAGTCTCTGAACTTCGGAACGGTTGCTTGTAATTTCCTGCACATAAGTATCTGCACAAAAAACAGCAGTCAATATCGCAAAAGGCGGCTCTATGGATAGTCCTATTTCATACGTGAAAACAACTGCACGAATCACACTTAAAATTACAACAAAGGATACTGCATAAGCAATTTTATAAAATGGCAGAACAATCTTCATTTCCTTCTTCATTTATATTCGCCTCCGCTTCCAAATCTGTATCGAAATCAGTATAATTACTACCGATACAATAATAAGAAAACTTTGATTTAAGAGCGCCATCGGGGGCGGTGTCGTATCAAAAAGCTGCCCCGGAAATCGTACCATGATTGCCAAAGGTTTGCCCCAATATCCGTAAACTCCCTCTGCATTAGTTCCGCCCAAATTGGAATACACCATATAAAGAATCAAAAGTGGTACACCCGGAAGTGGATTTTTAAATATGAGTGAAATCAATGTATATACACTTACAATCATCAGCATATTGGGAAGTATATAAAGTACAGTAGAAACTATAAAATCCCAGAACCGCACTTCAAACCCACTGTCTTTTGTATAAATAACACACAATGCCCAAAATAATAGATTTATAATAGTCAGAGCAATCAAACAAATTGCAAATCCTGCGCTTACTTTTCCCAATACATACTTTCCGGCAGTGATCGGTTTCGTGTGAAGCAATTCATAAGTATGCTTTTTCGTATCCTGTAAAAACAGAACCGCTAACATAATTGTTGCAAAAAAACACATAAACAACCCTGCAAAATCAGCAAATTTTCTTGAGTAATAAAAAGAAAACGTCTTATTTTTCATTTTTTCGTTCAGATATGCGTTGATTTCTTCTGATGTTCCTTTGTAATAGGCACTATCTTCGTACATATATCTTGCACTATACCAATCATATTTTTCCTCCAGATATACGAATGCTTCTTCTAACTCCATATCAACAAGTTCGCTCATTACGGATTGTGCCTCTAAATCAGACATTTCTAATTCATCAATTAGTGCTTGTTTTATCTGTCCACTCCATATTTCTCGATGTTTTTCAGGATTCGCAGGAATATATCCTTCATAAACATCTCCTAAGCGAACTGTATCAGGATAATCATTGACAATTTTCTCTCCTTGCCCTAAATAGTGTGTCATTAAATATGGACTTGTCGTATTAAACACACCATAAATCACAAGCAGAATACCTACCCAAAATAACGGTCGCTTTAGATAATTCATAATCTCTCTTTTAAAAATA
>OKRY01001419.1_pt1 | contig 19545 bp, 15 predicted proteins | sample 1601121 | NCBI WGS metagenome assembly OKRY01 (sample SAMEA3541546, study PRJEB24748) | human gut metagenome | biome: human gut; feature: human-associated habitat; material: faeces | place: China | collected 2012
GGGTGACTTATGGTGGGGAACTTCGTATTGAAGCTCCGGATATGACCGGCAACTTCGCCATGTTCATGGCCTTCGCCCTGCTCTATCCCGATACGCGCGTGCTCTTCATGTTCATCATCCCCATCCGCATGAAGTGGCTCGCCTATATCGACGTATTTTACTTCTTCTTCGACATTTTCCGCTACATTTCCTCCGGCGTCGGCTATTACGCCATCCTGCCGGTCGTGGCGCTTCTGAACTTTGTCATCTTCTTCTGGCCCGAGCTTGAAAACTTCTTCAAACTGGAGCGCCACCAGAGCCGGCAGGCCTCGCACTTCCACAACACCGTGCACGCCCAGCAGCGCCAGGAGCAGTACCAGCAGCAGACGCAGGGCTTCCGCCATAAGTGCGCCGTGTGCGGCCGCACGGATGTGACGAACCCCGAGCTGCAGTTCCGCTATTGCAGCAAGTGCGCGGGCTACCACTGCTTCTGCTCGGATCACATCTTCAATCACGTTCACTTTACGGACGAACAGCCATAAGTCAAAGGGAGGGAACACTTTTTATGGCGTATACCAAGGACCAGGCGTGGGAGCTTCTCACGCGCTACAACAAAGGTGAGTTCCACTTAAAGCACGCAAACACCGTCGCCGACGTCATGCGCTGGTACGCAGAACAGCTCGGCTACGGCGACGAGGCGGATTTCTGGGAGATCGTCGGGCTTCTGCACGACCTTGACTTTGAGATGTACCCCGACGAGCACTGCATCAAGTCGCAGCAGCTCATGCGCGAAGCAGGGCTTGACGAGCGCCTCATCCGCGCCACCGCGAGCCACGGCTACGGCCTCCATTTCGACGGGCTCCCCGAGCCGCAGCACGAGATGGAGAAGGTCCTCTTCGCGACCGACGAGCTCACGGGGCTTATCGGTGCGGTCGCGCTCATGCGCCCGAGCAAGAGCGTCAGCGATCTCGAGGTCAAGTCCGTCAAGAAGAAGTATAAAGATAAAAAGTTCGCCGCTGGCTGCTCTCGCGAGGTCATCGAGCGCGGCGCGGAAATGCTCGGCTGGGATCTTGACACGCTCATCGAGCGGACGATCCTCGCCATGCGCGCAAGCAGTCACGTCGACTGATCCCCCACATCATTTTTTCACGGTCATCCATTACCTACGGAAAGGAAGGTGCTTCTATGAGCGATTTTACCCCCACGCCCACACCGAGCTACAGCGGAAAGCTCCGCAACCATATGCTGCTGGTGCCCGAGTGCATCAATGAGTGCAGCGGTATCCGTATCTTCGGACGCACGATCAAGTCCTTCATTTTCTCCACCGACGTTGCCACCATCGCAAGCTGCAATGCCGACGCGGTCATCGCCGTCTATCCCTTCACGCCGCAGCCGACGATCTCGCAAGCAATCATCGGTATCTCCGATGTGCCGGTTTTTGTCGGCGTCGGCGGCGGAATCACAGGAGGAGACCGCGCCGTTCGATTGGCAATTGAGGCAGAAAACCAGGGGGCGTTTGGCGTGGTCGTCAATGCGCCGATCTCGGACGAGGTGATCTCGCGCATCAAGCAGGTCGTAGACATTCCCGTGATTGCGACGATCGTTTCCGAGCGCATGGACATTCGCAGCCGGATGGAAGCCGGGGCAGATTTTCTGAACGTATCCGGCGCAGCGGCAACGCCGCAGATCGTAAGAAGCATCCGCACGCAGTTCCCGGATGTGCCGATTCTGGCAACCGGCGGGCCAAACGACGAGACGATTTTGAAGACCATTCGCGCAGGCGTCGACGATTTCTGAAGCGGAAGCCGGCGAGATCCGTATTGAAAAAATGCCGCTGCGGCGTTCTTTTCCCGCAGTTTTTGCAGTACGCAGATTAGGTACATTTCCCGGAACATATCCAGCGCGTTGTTGCTGGAGGGACCGTCTGTGCCCACCGCCAGGGGAATGCCCATTTGCAACATTTTTTCCACCGGGGCAATGCCACTGGCCAGCTTGGCGTTGGAGCCGGCATTCAGCACTGCGTAAACGCCGTGTTTTTTGTAAATGTTCAGGTCCTCATTGCTGACCCAAACACTGTGAAACGCACCGCCCCCGTAGTTCCACAGCCCCAGCTGCTCAAACAGCGCCGTAGGGGTCATGCCGTAGCGGCCAATGCAGTCCTGCACCTCGCTCTCCGTCTCACTGGCGTGCATATACACCGGCGCCTTGTACTTCTCTGCCAGCGCCGCAATGGCCTCCATAATGGAGCGGTTGGTGGTGTACTCTGCGTGGAACCCCAGTTGGTAGGACACCAGCGGGTGATCGTTGTTGTAGGTGTTGTAGTATTCTTCTAAAAGTGCCGGGCTTTCATTAAAATTATTGACCGCGCCGCACATCACCGTGCGGAACCCGGCGTCCACCGCCGCCTTTGCCATGGCTTCCGGAAAGTAGTACATATCAAAGCAGGCAGAAATGCCGCTCTCCAAATACTCCAGGAATGCCAGTCGGGACAGATGATAAATATCCTCTGCGGTTAGCTTGGCTTCCAAGGGAAAGATTTTGTCATACAGCCAGCTTTGTAGGGGGAGATCGTCGCTAAAGGAGCGGCCAAATGTCATGGCCGAGTGGGTGTGGGCGTTCTTAAAGGCCGGCATCAGCAGATCGCCGTTCAGGTCGATCTCCCGGTCCGCTTTTGCCCCCGGGTTTGCTCCCAGGCACACAATACGGTTGCCGTCTACCCATACCTCTTGGTGCGTAATATTCATTTTGTCCTGTTGCAGTGTCAGTACAGGACCGTTATAGAATCGTATCATACTTCCTCCTGAAACAGGGCGCGCAGGCTCTCGGTGTACGGCGGGCGCAAAATGCCTTTGTCCGTAATAATGGCGGTGATCAGGTTGTGGTCCGTAACATCGAAGGCCGGATTGTAGCACTTGGTTTGAGGCAGCGCTGTGGGGTGATCAAAGTACAGTTTCTTGATCTCGTCTCCGGGGCGCTCCTCGATCTGAATATCTGCGCCGGTGGCACAGTGGGGATCCACCGTGGAGGTAGGTCCAAGCACATAAAAGGGAATACCGTAGTGCTTTGCCAGAATTGCCACCCCGGAAGTGCCGATCTTGTTGGCGGCGTCACCGTTCATAGCCACCCGGTCGCAGCCTACCAGCACCGCCTGAATCCAGCCGTTTTTCATCACCTGGCTGGCCATGTTGTCACAAATCAGGGTCACATCCACGCCGGCTTTTTCCAATTCATAGCTGGTGAGCCGTGCCCCTTGCAGCAGGGGACGGGTTTCGTCGGAGAACACCTTGAAGTTGTAGCCCTTTTCCTTGCCCAGCAGGATCGGTCCCAGTCCGGTGCCGTAGCGGCTTGTAGCCAGCTCGCCGGCGTTGCAGTGGGTCAGCAGACCATCGCCATCCCGGAGCAGGGACAAGCCGTAAGCGCTGATTTTGCGGCACATTTCTATGTCCTCGGCCTGCACCGCCAAGGCTTCTGCCACCGGGTCGCCGCCATTTTCCATCACCTTTGCCAGCCGTGCAGTGGCCCAGCTCAGGTTCACAGCCGTGGGGCGGGCGCTGTCTAAGTAGGCTTTGCACGCCGCCGGGTCGTCCTTGCCAAACAACGCCATAGAGAATGCGGCGAAGATACCGATGGCCGGTGCGCCCCGTACTGCCAGCGTTTGTATGGCTTCAAAGGCCGCTTCCTTGCTGTCAATGGGCAGCCACTTTGCTTCATTCGGCAGCATCCGCTGGTCGAGAATCTCCAGCTTTCCGTCTTGGTATTTCAAGTTTTCCATATTGTCACATCCGTTTCACAGTTTCAAGGATCAGGGATTGGAAATTCTCAGCCACCTTAGCGGCGGTCTCGCCCACCTCCTCGGAGGTCAGGGGACAATCCAGCAGACCGCTGGCCAGGTTGGTAATGCAGCTGACGCCGGCCACGCGCAATCCGCAGTGCCGGGCGGCCTGCGCCTCAATGGCGGTACTCATACCCACGGCGTCCGCACCCAGAGCGGCGCACATTTTGATCTCCGCCGGGGTTTCAAATGCCGGGCCTTGCAGTTGAATATAGACGCCGCTTTTCAGCGGAATATCCAGTGCCTTTGCCGTTTGGCGTAACAGGCGCTGCAAATCATCGTCATACACATGGCGCATATCCGGAAAGCGTACACCCAGCGAAGGGTCGTTCTCACCCCGCAGAGGAGAGGGGACCAAACTGGAAATGTGGTCTGTCAGCAGCATCAGGTCCCCGGCATGCAGATCCCGGCGAATACCGCCGCTGGCGTTGGTGAGGATTACAGTGTCGACCCCCATTTGGCGCATCAGGCGAATGGGCATCACCACCTGCTGGGGCGTATAGCCCTCATACAGGTGCACCCGGCCGTCCATGAGCACCACTTCTTTGTCGCCAATGGTGCCAAAGACAAATCGTCCTTTGTGTCCCGGCGCCGTAGAGACCGGAAAACCGGGTATATCGCTGTAAGGCAGAGCCTCTGCCCCCTCTATTCTGTCTGCAAGGGCACCCAGCCCGCTGCCCAGCACAATGCCGATTTGCGGCTTTCTGTCCCTTAGTACGCTTGCACGCAATGTGTCCATTATTTTCACCTCTCGGGATTTTATGATTTTATTATAGTGTTTTTTCATCGCCAAATCAACAAAATCTATTGCATTGGCAGAAAGTTTTTGGTATCATTGAGAGGTAGTATTTTATTGTTGGAGGGACAATAGAGTGATGAAGAAGATCCTTTCCGTTTTGTTGTGTTTGACTCTGGTGGCAGTGGGCGTTTTTGCCTTTGCAGGGTGCACAAAAACATCAGATCTAAAGTATGATGTGGCGCTGATCACCGACGGTGGCAGTATCCACGATAAGGCCTATAACCAGTCCGCCTGGGACGGGGTGCAGACCTATGCCAATGAGAATTCCGCCAAGGCCGTCTATTACCAGCCGGCATTAGAGGAGAACCAAGAGCTGACCACCGATGTGGTGGAGCAGTATGTAAAACTGGCTGTGGACAAGGGTGCCAAGTACATTGTGCTGCCCGGCGAGACCTTTGCCGTGATCTGCTACGAGCTGGCCACCATGTATCCGGAGCTGCATTTTGTTTTGCTGGACGCTGTGCCCCATTCTGCCGGAGACAAGTCTGCGCGGCTGCTGCCCAATGTAATGAGCGCCAGCTTTGATGACCTGCAAAGCGGCTATTTGGCCGGCTTTTCTGCCGTGCTTCAAGGGAATACCAAGCTGGGTTACCTGGGCTCGGTGCAGAACGACCATTCCTCCAACTACGGTGCCGGATTTGTACAGGGCGCTGCCGCAGCGGCGGATACCCTGGGCGTACCGGTGCAGCTGGATTATGCAGATTATGACTCTCCGCTGCTAGATTATGACTACTCTGTGACTTTGACCCCGGTGTATAAGCCCATCAAAGAGGCAGACAAAACCTGCCACAAGGTGGTGGTGGAGAACGGCAGCGGTAGCGGTACTTACAAAGAGGGCCAGAATGTGACCGTTTCCTGCGATCTGTTTAACGAGCAGGGGGAGAAGTTCGACCACTGGGAGGTTAAGAGCAACACCGAGGGTGTGAAGGACAAGAAAGTCAATGTGTCCAGCAAGAAAAAGACCGAGATTAACCTGATTGTGGAGGAGTGTGACTGTACACTGACCGCCGTTTACACCAAGGCGGAGGGCAGCGTTGGCAGCGTGGCTGTGCTGAAAGCGGACAAATCCGCTACGGACAAAGTCTATGACAACACGGTCGGTGAAAAGGTGTGGGTCACCGCACCGGCAGCAGCCCAGGGTATGGTCTTTGATCACTGGGAGAGCACCGGTCATGCAGAGAATATTGAGAACGCTAAGGAAAAGTCCACCAATGTAACGGTGGAGGAGAACCCGGTGGTACTGACCCCGGTGTATGTGGTATCTACCGATCCCACATTTGCCGTAACGGTAGAGAACGGAACCGGCAGCGGCTACTACCTGCCCGGCGATACGGTACATATTACCGCTAACTTACCCAAGGACGGTTACTATTTTGACCACTGGACCAACAGCGATAAGGATGGCAATTCCGCCGGTCTGGCGCTGGAAAGTGAGTATTACTATGATACCACCTTTGAGATGGTGGATCGTTATGCCTCCATTGCAGAGAGCATGATTGACAAGGGCGACAAGGCGCTCTTTGCCGGCGGGTGCGATAAGTCCGCTTCTCTCTACACGGCGAAAAATGCTTTTGATCTTAGCGATGTGACTGTGATCGGCTCCGGTTTTAACGAGGACGGCGCCGCCTATTCTGTGGTGAAGGAATACGGCACTGCAGCGGCTGCTTGCTTAAAGGACTTTAATGGTGCGTCCATTTACAATGCCGGTTGCGCCAACAAGGCCATTACCTGCAACCTGCCGGACAGTGAGAAAAAAGAGGAGCTGCAAAAGAAGCTGGATGCCGTGTACACCCAGTTGGGCGACGGCACCATTCAGCCCATGGCCGCAGCGCCGGGCGCCGATGTGCGCAAGACGTTTGCCTCTAACTGCCTGACCCTGCATTACTGGATCTTGCAATCCGTAAAGGTTAGCAAGTGATCTTGGAATAACAAACAAAAACGAGCCTGCACCCGCTGGTGCAGGCTTTTTTGTTTATTTGGGAATTGGTAAAACCCACCGGTTCGGAATTGACAAATCCCCTCGGAATGAGTATAATTAGAGCATTACTCCGTAAAATAAGAGATACAGATTGGATGGTTTGATGGAAACAAAAAAGAATCGAAGTACATTCTCCGGAAAATTGGGTTTTGTACTGGCAGCGGCAGGCTCGGCTGTGGGTTTGGGGAACCTGTGGCGCTTTCCCTATTTGGCAGCTAAGTACGGCGGCGGTATCTTCCTATTGGTGTATATTGTTTTGGCGGTGACCTTTGGCTTTACCCTGATGGTCACGGAGATCGCTATTGGTCGTAAAACCCGGCTCAGTCCTATGGCGGCCTTTGGCGCGCTGAACAAAAAGTGGAGCTGGATGGGCAAGTTGGTGACTTTGGTGCCGGTACTTATACTGCCTTATTACTGCGTCATTGGCGGTTGGGTTACCAAGTACACCGCCACGATGATCTCCGGCGCAGTTCAGGACGCGGCCGGCGACAATTATTTCTCTACTTTTATTTCCGGTACAGGCGAGCCACTTTTATGGTTTTTGCTATTTATGACCGCTACGGCGGTGATTGTATTTTTAGGCGTAGAAAAGGGAATTGAAAAGTTCAGCCGCGTATTGATGCCGGCGCTGTTGATTTTGACGATTCTGCTGTCTATCTTTGTAGTCACCCGTCCGGGCGCCGGCGCCGGCGTGGCTTATTATTTAAAGCCGGATTTCAGCAAGCTGAGCATGATGACTGTGCTGGCTGCATTGGGGCAGTTGTTTTTCTCTATGTCCCTGGCTATGGGCATTATGATCACTTACGGCTCTTACTTGCGTAAGCAGGACCATATTGAGCAGTCCGTGCGCCAGATTGAAGTGTTTGACACTTTGGTGGCATTCTTGGCCGGTTTGATGATCGTACCGGCGGTGTTTGTGTATTCGGGAGGGGACGAAAGCGCCTTGGGCAAAGGTCCCAGCCTGATGTTTGTAACCCTGCCTAAGGTGTTTGCCGAGATGAAAATTGGCAACCTGATTGGCGCCGGGTTCTTTATTCTGGTGCTGTTTGCGGCGCTGACCAGCTCCGTATCCGTAATGGAGGCCATTGTGTCCGGTTTGGACGATCGCTATCACTGGGGTCGAAAAAAGGCTACGGTGATCTGTTATATATATGCCGTGGCATTGGGCATCTGTTGCTCCTTGGGCTTTGGCAAGTGGTCCTCCTTTACTATTTTCGGTTTCTCCATTTTGGATTTCCTGGACTTTGTGTCTAACAGTCTGTTGATGCCGGTTGTGGGTATGCTCACCTGCATTATGGTTGGCTTTGTGCTGAAGCCCCAGCTGATCGTCAACGAAATTGAGCTGAACGGTCCCTTTAAGATGAAGAAGTTTTATTCCGCGATGGTTAAGTGGATTGCACCGCCCTGCCTGCTGGCCATTCTCATCAGTTCTATTTTAGATACGCTGGGTATCGTCAAGCTGTAATAAAACATAATTTAAGCGCGTACAGAAATCTGTACGCGCTTTTTGCTGCCCTTTTTAGGCCTTTAATATTCGATCTCTCCCTTATAGACGGTGTTGCAGTCGCCGGTAAGGGTAATACGGTCGTCGGTGTAGTTTACCAGCAGGTCGCCGCCACGCACCTTTACGGTAACATCAACGCCCTTTTTGCAGTAGCCGTTCTCCACCGCAGCTACAACGGCTGCGCAGGCGCCGGTGCCGCAGGCCGGGGTCTCGCCGTTGCCGCGCTCCCAAACCCGCATTTTAATGGTGCTCTCATTTACGACACGCACAAATTCTGTGTTTACCCGTTCCGGGAACAGGGGACTGTTCTCAAATTGGGGACCGATCTGTTGTAGGTCCAGCTTGTCCACATTGTCAACAAACACCACGCAGTGGGGGTTACCGGTAGCCACGCAGGTAATGTTATATTCCTTGTTGCCGATAGTTACCGGATGACAGATGATTTTGTCGCCGGGCAGGTCAACCGGGATCTTGGCCGGGTTCAACTCTGCCTTGCCCATATCTACCGTTACAGAAGATACCTTGCCGTTGCGGGTAAACAGTTGCAGGCGCCGCACGCCGGAGGCGGTGGCAATGGTCATCTCGGTTTTGGGCACCACTCCGTTATCGTACAGGTACTTGCCCACGCAGCGAATGGAGTTGCCGGCCATACGGCCCTCGCTGCCGTCCATATTGAAAATGCGCATTCTGGCGTCGGCAATCACGCTCTTTTCAATCAGTACAATACCGTCTCCGCCGATACCCTTGTGCCGGTCGGAGAATTCAATGGACAGACTCTCCGGACAGGTGATGATGCCGCACTGGTTGTTGAAGAAAATGTAATCGTCGCCGCTGCCCTGCATTTTGGTGAATTTCAGCAGACCCTTTTCGCTGCGCATGTGGTTGATGTCCACCAGCTCGGTGTTCATTTGATTGTAGCGAGAGGCGATAATATCTGCCAGGGCGTTGGCGGTGTCCAGGCTGGTCAGTGTGGCAATGCCCAGCTGATTGGCCCGGTTGTGCAGTTTAATATAGTCTGCGATGGACTTCTTATCGCTTTTGCCGGTGTAGACAATGTAGTCCAATTTGCCGCTCTCTACCAAGTCCATAATGGAGTTGTCCTGGCGCAGCTTGTTGACCACATGTACCTCAATACCCAGAGAGCGAATAGCCGCCGCCGTCTCCGGCGTTGCCCATAGCTCTGCGCCCAGGTCGTCCAGCTTTTTCGCCAGACCCACGATCTCAAACCGGTCTTGCTTTGTTACGGTGATGAGCACCCCGTGGCGACCCTGCTTTTGGCTTTCTACCTTATACCCGGCAGATACCAGCCCCTTAAACAGCGCTTCGTTCAAGTTTTTGCCTACGCCCAGCACCTCACCGGTGGATTTCATCTCCGGTCCAAGCTGGGAGTTTACATCATTGAGTTTTTCAAAGCTGAATACCGGCACTTTTACCGCAAAGTATGGTGGTGTGCGATACAGACCGGTGCCGTAGCCCAGGTCTTGCAGCTTTTCGCCTACCATAATTTTTGTTGCCAGTTCCACCATGGGCACGCCGGTGACTTTACTGATATAGGGAATGGTGCGGGAGGCTCTGGGATTCACCTCGATTACATACAACTCATTGCGATAGATCAGGTACTGAATGTTAACCAGTCCCTTGGTGCCCAAGGACAGAGCCAGCTTTTCGCTTACATCGCAGATCTTGTGGAGCATCACATCGTTCAGGTTGTAAGGGGGATACACGGCAATGGAGTCGCCGGAGTGTACACCGGCCCGTTCAATATGCTCCATAATGCCGGGGATCAGCACATCTTTGCCATCGCTGATGCAGTCCACTTCCAACTCTGTACCCATCATATACTTGTCTACCAGCACCGGGTTTTCAATCCCTTGCGCCAGAATCAGCTCCATATAGCGGCGCACATCATCATCCGTGTAGGCGATGGTCATATTTTGCCCGCCGATCACATAGCTGGGGCGCAGCAGCACCGGATAGCCCAGTTCGTTGGCTGCTACCAGTGCCTGGGGCATAGTCATCACGCTGGTGCCCTTGGGACGGAAGATGCCGAATTTTTCCAGCAATGCGTCAAACCGTTCTCGGTCCTCGGCAATGTCGATGGACTCGGCGCTGGTGCCCAAAATAGTAATACCTTTTTCGTCCAGGAATTTAGTCAGCTTAATGGCGGTTTGGCCGCCAAAGGCCACCACCACCCCAATGGGCTTTTCTACCTGAATGACCTGCATCACATCTTCCGGGCACAGCGGCTCAAAGTACAGTCGATCGCCGGTGTCAAAGTCGGTGGATACTGTCTCCGGGTTATTGTTAATGAGAATGACCTCATAGCCCAGCTCTTTTAGCGTCCACACACAGTGCACGGAGCTGTAATCAAACTCAATGCCCTGCCCAATGCGGATGGGGCCGGAGCCAAGTACAATGATCTTTTGCTTGCCGCTTTGGGGCAGGTTGCGGGCCTCGCAGTGGGCGTCATAGGTGGAATAGAAGTAGGGCGTCTCTGCAGCGAATTCCGCACCGCAGGTGTCTACCATTTTATAGACGCAGTCCTGATGATAGGGAATGGAGCCGCCGCTGATGCGCGCCAGGGCTTCATCGGTATAGCCGTAGTGCTTGCCCTGCATGTACTGCTCCCTGGATAGGGGCAACCCGTCGATTTCTTTTTCATAATCCGCCAGGTTTTTCAGCTTAGCCAGGAACCACTCGTCGATCATGGTGATTTGGTGGATTTCCTCTATACTCACGCCCTTTTTCAGCGCAGCGAATACGGAGAACAGCCGCAGATCATCCTGGTCGTGCAGCTTCTTGTGTATATCCAGTCCGTCCAGCGCCTTGTTATTCAGTGTGTCCAGCCCGATTTCCGCGCCGCGTACTGCCTTCATAATGGCGGCCTCAAAACAGGGTGCAATGCTCATCACTTCGCCGGTGGCTTTCATTTGGGTGCCCAGTTTGCGGGAGGCGTTGACGAACTTGTCAAAGGGCCACTTGGGCACCTTGACCACCACATAATCCAGGGTCGGCTCAAAGCAGGCACAGGTTTTGCCGGTTACATCGTTTTTAATTTCGTCCAGGGTATAACCCAAAGCAATGTTGGTGGTCACCTTGGCAATGGGATAGCCGGTGGCCTTGGACGCCAGGGCGGAGGAACGGCTGACCCGGGGATTGACCTCGATTACGCTGTACTCCATGCTCTCCGGATTCAGGGCAAACTGACAGTTGCAGCCGCCCTCAATGCCCAGCTCGGTGATAATATCCAGAGATGCGGAACGGAGCATTTGGTACTCTTTATCCGCCAGGGTCACTGCCGGGGCAATGACGATGGAGTCACCGGTGTGAACGCCCACCGGGTCAAAGTTTTCCATAGAGCATACGGCAATCACATTGCCGGCGCTGTCCCGCATCACTTCAAATTCAATTTCTTTCCAACCGGCAATGTACCGCTCCACCAGCACCTGGGTAATGGGGGAGAGCATCAGGCCGTTTTTTGCAATTACATCCAGCTGCTGCTGGTTATAAGCCACGCCGCCGCCGGCACCGCCAAGGGTAAAGGCCGGACGAATAATCACCGGGTAGCCAATCTCTGCAGCAATCTGCCGTGCGTGCTCCGGGGTGGTGGCAATGTCGCTGGGAACCACAGGCTGGCCCAGCTTCATCATGGTGTCGCGGAACAGCTGCCGATCCTCGGCTTTGTCAATAGCCTGGGCAGTTGTGCCCAGCAGGGTCACGCCCATTTTGTCCAAATAGCCGTCTTTTGCCAGCTGCATACTGATGGTCAGGCCTGTTTGGCCACCCAGGCCGCCTAAGATGGAGTCCGGGTGCTCTTTTTCAATAATGCGCTTCACGGTCTCTTCCGTCAGCGGCTCTAAATAAATATGGTCCGCCAGCGCCTTGTCCGTCATAATGGTGGCCGGGTTGGAATTGACGAGCACCACTTCCAGTCCGGCGTCTTTCAGCACCCGGCAGGCCTGGGCGCCGGCATAGTCGAACTCTGCCGCCTGGCCGATAACGATGGGGCCGGAGCCGATCACCAGTACCTTTTTGATATTCTTATTCAGCGGCATGGCTCTCGCCTCCCATCATCTGTAAAAATCGGTCGAACAAAAAGCGGGTGTCGTGGGGTCCGCTGCACGCCTCCGGATGGAACTGTACCGTAAAGGCGTTCTGGGCAGGGTAGTCGATGCCCTCGCAGGTGCCGTCGTTGGCGTTCACCCAGCGCAGGGAGCCGCCGCTGGCCGCAATGGTATCGTTCACCACCGCATAGCCGTGGTTTTGACTGGAGATATAGGTGCGCCCGGTTTGCAGGTCTTTAACCGGCTGGTTCACGCCACGGTGACCGTATTTCAGCTTTTCCGTCTTGCAGCCCATAGCCAGTGCCAGCAGTTGGTGCCCCAGGCAAATGCCAAAAATGGGCGCCTTGCCGATGAGCTTTTTCAGCTGAGCAATGGCAGCGGTGTTCTCTGCCGGATCTCCGGGACCGTTGGACAGCATAATGCCGTCCGGGTGCAGCGCTAAGATGTCCTCCGCCTTGGTGTCGTAGGGCATGACCGCCACATTGCAGCCACGCTTGTTCAGCTCTCTTGCAATGTTGGCCTTGGCGCCATAGTCCAGCAGCACCACATTGTGCTTGTGCTCGTTGGCAGACAGCAGTTGTGGCTTGGGAGCAGACACGCTTTTTACTGCGTCTGCCACCGCATAGTCCCGCACTTTGTTATAGTCCACCACACGGGGATCGTCACAGATCACGGCGTTCATTACACCGCTTTCCCGAATGGTCTTTGTGATCTCTCTGGTATCTACGCCGTAGACGCCGATAATGCCTTGGGATTTTAAGAAATCGTCCAGTGTCTCCCGGCAGCGGAAGTTGGAGGGTGCCTGGCAATACTCACGCACGATATAGGCGCTTACATAGCTTTTGGGGCTCTCCATATCTTCCGGGATAAAGCCGTAGTTACCGATGAGGGGAAAGGTTTGCAGCACGATCTGGCCGTAATAGCTGGGGTCCGTCAGGGTCTCGATATAACCGCCCATACCGGTGGTAAATACCAGTTCACCCTGAATTTCGCCACCGGCACCGAAACGATAGCCCTCAAAGGTTTGTCCGTTCTCCAGACAGAGATAAACTTTCTGTTTCTTCATAGTTTAACCTAACAGCTTCACAAGCACGGCCTTTTGGGCGTGCAGGCGGTTTTCTGCTTCGTCAAAGATCTCGTTGGCGTGGGCTTCAAACACTTTGGCAGTAATTTCTTCCTCCCGGTGTGCAGGCAGGCAGTGGAGCACCATAGCGTCCGGCTTGGCGGCGGCCATTACTTCGTCATTGATCTGGTAGTTCTTAAAGATCTTTTCCCGCTCTGCTTTTTCTTCTTCCTGACCCATAGAGGCCCACACATCCGTGTAGACCACATCTGCGTCTTTGGCGCAGGCCAAAATATCCTCGCTGCAAGTGAAGGTGCCGTTCTCCTTGGCCCAGGCCATGATCTGGGCGTCCGGCTGGTAGTCCTTGGGGCAGGCGATGGCGCACTCCATACCCATGGAGATGGCGCCTACGATTAGGGAGTTTGCCATATTGTTGCCGTCGCCGATAAAGCAGAATTTCAGCCCGTCAAAGCTCTTCTTATACTCGCGAATGGTCATCAGATCCGCCAGCACCTGGCAAGGGTGGCAGTAATCGGTCAGGCCGTTGATGATGGGAATGGAGCCGTACTCTGCCAGGTCCTCCACCTCTTTTTGCGCAAAGGTGCGGATCATAATGCCGTCCAGATAGCGAGAGAGTACCCGAGCCGTGTCCTGTACCGGCTCGCCGCGGCCGATCTGCAAATCTCGGTTGGAAAGGAACAGTGCCTGGCCGCCCAACTGGTACATGCCGGTCTCAAAGCTGACCCGGGTGCGGGTAGAGCTTTTTTGAAAGATCATACCCAGGGTCTTACCCTTTAAGTGGTGGTGTTCAATGCCATGCTGGTTCTCATATTTCAGCTGGTCTGCCAAGTTGAGAATGTCCAGAATATCGCCTTTGTCCAGGTCCGCCAGTTTCAGTAAATGTTTCATGCTTCAAGCACTCCTTTCAGTATCTCCAGTCCCTCGTCCAGCTCCGCATCGCTGATGTTCAGCGCCGGCAGCAGACGAAGCTTTGTTTTTGCCGTTAAGATCAGCAGGCCGTTTGCCAGGCAAGCCTTGGCCACTTCTCCTGCGGGTTTGTCCGTTTCGATCCCCAGCATCAGCCCCATACCGCTGATGCTCTTGACGCCTTTCACTTTTGCCAGCGCCGTGCGAATCTTCTCGCTCTTGCGCTGTACTTCGCGCAGGAAGTCGTCGTCGATCCGCTCCACAATGGAGCAGGCACCGGCAGCCACCACCGGGTTGCCGCCAAAGGTAGAGCCGTGGGAGCCGGGGGTCATGGTGTCTTGCAGCTTTTCCCCAAACAGCACGGCGCCGATGGGAAGTCCGCCGCCCAGGCCTTTAGCTGTGGTTACAATGTCCGGCGTAATGCCGTATTGCTGGTAGGCAAAGTAGGTGCCGGTGCGGCCGTTGCCGGTCTGCACTTCATCTACCGCGATCAGAATGTCTTTTTCCTTTGCCAGCTTGACAATGGCACTTACGAATGTTGGACTTAGGTTATTCACGCCGCCTTCGCCCTGTACGCATTCAAACAGCACAGCGCACACATCGTCCGTGGCTGCCGCTTGCAGTGCCTCTATATCATTGGCCGGGCAGTATTTGAACCCGGGTGTAAAGGGGTCAAACACCGTGTGAAAGCTGTCTTGCCCGGTGGCTGCCAGTGTGGTAATGGTGCGGCCGTGGAATGAGTTTACAAGGGTAATGATGGTGCTGCGCCCGGCGCCGTATTTGTCAAAGCTGTACTTGCGGGCAAATTTGATGGCGCCCTCGTTGGCTTCTGCCCCGGAGTTGCCGAAGAACACCTTTTTCATCCCGCTCTTTTCACACAGCAGCTGCGCCAGCTTGGCGCAGGGGGCGGTGTAGTAGAGATTGGAGGTGTGCTGCACCCAGTGCAGCTGTTCTTCCACAGCTTTGGTCCAGACCGGATCGTTGATGCCAAAGGCAGTTACCCCGATGCCGGATCCGAAGTCGATGTATTTTTTGCCGTCCTCGTCGTAGAGGGTAGAGCCTTGACCTTTCGTCAGTGCCACATCAAAGCGCCCGTAGGCGTGGGCTACATATTGATTATCCAGTTCTTTTGTGTTCATGGGTCTTCCTCTTTATCTGCTGCGGAACATGGTGCCCATACCTTCATCGGTAAGCAACTCCATCAAGATGGAGTGGGGCACGCGGCCGTCGATTATAAATGCTTTTTTGACCCCGCGGCGCAGGGCTTCGGTCATGGAGTCGATCTTGGGGATCATGCCGCCGCCGATAATGCCGTCGGCAATCAGCGCCGGGGTGTCGCTAATATAGACTCTGTGAATCAGCGAGCTTTCATCGTCCTTATCTCGCAACAGACCCACCACATCGGTCATGGAGATCAGTGCCTCTGCCTGCAAAGCCCCGGCCACTGCGGCAGCCACCGTGTCTGCATTGATGTTGTAGCAGTTGCCGTCTTCATCGTAGCCGATGGTGGAGATCACCGGAATGAAGTTCTTGGAAATGGCTTCTTCCACTACTTCCATATTGATGTCTGTGATCTCACCTACATAGCCATGGACATCGTCTACCGGTCTGCACTTTAGCATATTGCCGTCCAGCCCGCACAGACCGATGGCGTGGCCGCCTAGGTTGCCGATCTGGCACACCAGGCTTTTGTTTACCTTACCGGCCAGTACCATTTGCACCACTTCTGCGGTCTCTTTATCGGTAACCCGCAGACCGTCCAAAAACTTGGAGTCCATGTGCATACGCTCCAGGGTCTTGTTGATCTCCGGACCGCCGCCGTGCACCAGCACCACATGGATACCGATGGTGGACAATAGTACCAGATCGTTCATGACGGTTTCTTTCAGTTCTTCATTGATCATGGCGTTGCCGCCGTATTTGACAACAATGACTTTCTTGCGGTACATCTGAATGTACGGCAAGGCTCTTGCCAGGATCTCCGCCTTTTGGTGATTTGCAATTTCCATTCTCTCACTCCGTTCGCTTATATTTCTTCGTAAAATCAGGTGCGGTAGTCGCCGTTGATTTTTACATAGTCGTAGGTCAGGTCACAGCCCCAGGCGGTGGCTTTCTCGTCCCCCTGGTTTAGATCCACTAAAATATAGATTTCGTCCTCTGCCAGTACCTTGGCGGCCTCTTCCTCAGAGAAGTCCACACCGGCGCCGTTTTGGCACACGGTGACCGTACCTGCTGTGGATTTTAAGGCCACATCCACCTTGTCAATGTCAAATTCCGCCGGGGCGTAACCGATGGCGCACAGCACCCGACCCCAGTTGGCATCCTCGCCGAACATGGCGCATTTGAACAGGGTAGAGCCGATCACTTCCTTGGCAACGATAATGGCGGTGTCTTTGGTGGGCGCGCCGGAGCACACGCATTCCAGCAGCTTGCTGGCGCCCTCGCCGTCCTTGGCCAGCATACGGGTCAGGTTGGCCATCACATCATAAAGGGCAGCCTTAAAGGTGTCCAGCGCCGGGCCGGGGGCGGTGATTTCCGCGTTGCCCGCCAGACCGGAGGCCATGATTTCTACCATATCGTTGGTGGAGGTATCGCCGTCAATGGACAGGCAATTATAGGTGACTTTTACAATCTCACGCAGCGTCTGCTGCAGCATTTTTGCGCTGATGGCGCAGTCGGTGCTGATAAAGTTCAGGGTCGTGGCCATATTGGGGTGGATCATACCGGAGCCTTTGGCCATACCGCCCAGGCGGCAGGTTTTGCCGTCCAGCTGAAACTCTACTGCATACTCTTTCTTCACTGTATCGGTGGTCATAATAGCGGTAGCCGCTTCTTCGTTTTTACCATAATCCAGTTCTTTCACCAGCGTAGGCACGGCAGTCATAATCGGCTCAATGGGCAGCACCTGGCCGATGACACCGGTGGAAGCCACCAGCACCTGTTCAGCAGGCAGACCCATTTCGTCTGCTACCAGCTGGCACATTTTGGCTGCTTTTTCTACGCCGTCTGCGTTGCAGGTATTGGCGTTTTTGGAGTTGGCAATGATGGCTTTGGCCTTGTTGCCGCTTTTTGCCAAGTGGTCTTTGGTTACAAGTATAGGTGCGCCCTTCACTTTGTTTTGGGTATATACCGCAGCGGTGTTGCACAGCACATCACAGGCCACCAGGCAAATATCGTTTTTATGTACATAGTCCGGGTTTGGGTTTTCTACTGCCGGCTTTTTTATGCCGCAGTAGGTGCCGCTGGCTTTGAACCCTTTTGCGGCACAAATGCCGCCGTCAATCTTGGTCATATTTTATTCTCCTATCGTCAGCCCGGTGACTTCATCCAGTCCCAGGGCAATGTTCATACACTGAATGGCAGCGCCGGACGCGCCCTTGCCCAGGTTATCAAACCGAGCAGTGAGTAGCAGCCTTTCGTCGTTGCCGTTGATCTCAATTTCCATGTCATCCCGACTGGCCATATTGTTGGCGCCGATCATACTTTCGCTGTAACCCAGGGGGCGTACCTTGACCACGCGGCTGTCGCCGTAGTGCTCTGCGTAGAACGCCTGCATATCTGCCGGGGTCATTCGCTTTTTCAGTAGGTCGGCAAACAGCGGCACGGATACGGTCATCCCGCAGGGATAGTCACAAATATGGGGAGCGAAAATGGGCGTGCGCGCCAAGTGGCTGATGGCGCCCATTTCTTTTAAGTGCTTGTGCTGCTGGGTCAGCGCGTACTGCCGGGGACTGTCCAGTTCAGGATCCCGCTCTGCCGCTTCATATTGGGCAATGCCTTTGTTCCCTGCGCCGCTGTAACCGCTCATGGCGTAGCACACAATGGGATAGTCGGCGGGCAAAATGCCGCCGGACACCAGGGGATAGACCAAAGCGTTAAACCCGCTGGCGTAGCAGCCGGGCACTGCAATACGGTTGGAGTTTGCGATCTTCTCTCGAAAGGCGGGTGCCAGCTCCGGGAAGCCGTAGGCCCAGTCCGGCAGGGTGCGGTGGGCAGTGGAGGTGTCAATCAATTTCACCTTAGGGTTGGTAACCAGTGCCACCGCTTCAATGGCTGCCGGGTCCGGGAGACAGAGAAAGGTAATGTCCGAATCGTTTATGCACTTGGCTCGCTCTACCGGGTCCTTCCGCTTGTCCTCGTCAATTTGAATCAGCTCCAGCTCCGGTCGGTTCTGGAACCGGGAAAAAATCTTCAGTCCGGTGGTGCCGGCTTTGCCGTCAATGAATATTCTTGTCATTTTTATACAGTCCGTCCTTTTTTTAACTTCTATTTATTATACACGCATAGAGAGCAATGTCAATAGAACGACGGAAAAAATATCATAAATATGCAAAAAATAAGAATAAATATACATTATGTATTCAATTCCATAGACAAGGTGCTCTATAATCAAAAAAATATGGCCCTTTTTGGGGCCAATGGCTTGACAAATTACAGATTTTCTCTATTCTGTTAAACTGTCTTAGAGTATGTAATTTTAGGCAAAGGAGGGTGAATATGCAAAAGGAAGTGATGGTGGCGCTGATCTCCTTGGCAGGTACCATTGCCGGCTCTTTTGGAGGCGTGCTCGCGTCGTCCAAACTGACGGCCTATCGGTTGCGGCTGCTGGAAAGCAAGGTGGACAAGCACAACCGCTTTGCGGAGCGGCTGCCGGTGGTGGAGGAAAAAATAAAGGTCCTCAACCATCGGGTGGAGGACCTGGAGCACGCCGAAGCGGCTCAATCTATGCGTTCAAAGTAAAGCAGGGTGTCTACCGGGCAGGGGAGGGTGACCGTTTCGTTTGAATAAATCTTGTCGCCCAGTCGCCATTTGCCGGTGGGTATGCACACCTTGCGTCTGCGTTGCCCCTTTTTCAGTACCGGCGCTACTAAGATCCGGTCGCCCAAAAGAAATTGGTCGGTAATGCCGCCGTAGCCGCAGTGGGGATAGGCGTATTCCATGGCCCGCACCATGGGCGCACCGGTTTGGCTGGCCTCTTTGGCACAGGCGATGATATAGTCGCCGTATTTGGCATGCAGGGCACTCATTTCTCGGCAAATGCGACGGGTCTCTGGATTGCCCAGATCCCAAATGTTCAGACTGTACTGCATCATGGGCATCAGCGCAGAGGCCTCGCAATAGCGGGCAAACAACTCGTGATCCAACCTTTCTGCCGGACCGCGAAAGTCATTGATCTGCCCGCCGCCAATCATATCCGGGCAGCTGTAAGGATAGCCGGACAGCCCTTGAATGAGCACATTTGGCACCAGTGCGCCCAGTCCCAGGAAGTTCCAACGATGGCTTTTATCCGCCAGTCGCTGGGCAACGCCCATGCCGCCGCACTGGAAGCAGGCGCGGAGTTCATTAAAACGATAGTGCCGGGCGGACAACGCCCATAGTTTACTTTGACCGTTGGCGTC
>OKRY01001420.1_pt1 | contig 19543 bp, 19 predicted proteins | sample 1601121 | NCBI WGS metagenome assembly OKRY01 (sample SAMEA3541546, study PRJEB24748) | human gut metagenome | biome: human gut; feature: human-associated habitat; material: faeces | place: China | collected 2012
ACACATCCGTCATATTCTGCTGACGAATGTAGAAAGCCCGGAAATCTCCGCAAAGTGGAGCAATGAGCTGCAGAAAAGAGCGGAAACACTGCCGTACGGTATTCCGGTCAACCTCTCCTCCGATCCGCGGAACGGAGCAAAGGATTCCGGCGCGGAGCTCACCGCCGCAGATATTGCCTCGGAAATGAAGCATGATTATACCGTTGGTTTAGGCGAAATGATGAACTTCCCGGGCATCACCGCTTCCGCGGAGCCGACGCACAACATCACCGGCGAAACGTTGAAAGCCGGCAAAATCATCACAGGTCACTATTCCATCCCGGAGACGGGTTGCGGCCTCAATGCATACATTGCAAGCGGCGTGCGCTGCTGTCATGAATCCACCCGTGCGGAGGACGCACTCGCAAAAATGCGTCTTGGCATGTATGCCATGCTGCGCGAGGGCTCCGCTTGGCACGATCTGCAGGAGGTCTCCAAGGCCATCACGGAGCACAAAGTGGACAGCCGATTTGCGACGATGATTTCCGACGATACCCACCCGCATACGCTGGTTGCAAACGGTCATCTCGATCACATCGTGCGTCGTGCCGTCTCCTTCGGTATCGATTTTGTCACGGCCATCCAGATGGTCACGCTCAACTGCGCACAATGCTTCCAGATGGATCACGAGCTCGGCTCCATCACCCCGGGCAAGTGCGCGGACATCGTATTTATTGATAACGAAAAAGACATCCGTGTCACCCGCGTGCTCATCGACGGCGACGTTGTTGCAGAAAACGGCAAGCTGACGATTGACCTGCCGAAGTCTGAGCTTCCCGCATGGGCGCTCGACACGATGCACGTCGGCGAGACAATCACCCCGGAAACCTTTAAGGTGCATACCGATAAGGTTGGCACGGCAACCGTTCGTGCGATCGAGATTATCCCGGTACATGTCGGCGACTATGAGCGTCACGTTGAACTCAAGGTTGAAAACGGCGAATTAAAGAGCGATGTGGAGCAGGATGTTTTGAAGACATTCGTCTTCGAGCGTCACAATAAGACCGGCAAGCACGGCGTTGGCTTTGTCAAGGGATTCCACGTCAAGTGCGGCGCAATGGCTTCCACCGTTGCACACGATGCACACAACCTGCTCGTTGTCGGCACGAATGACGAAGATATGGCACTTGCTGCAAACACACTCATTCAATGCGGCGGCGGTGAGTGTATTGTGCAGAACGGCAAGGTGCTCGGCTGTGTTCCGCTGCCGTTTGCGGGTCTCATGAACACAAAGTCCGCTGAAGAAATGGACGAGCTCGTCGAGAACCTCGGCAAAGCTTGGGAAACGATCGGCTGCGACATTCAGTCTCCGTTTATGACGATGGCTTTAATCCCCCTCGCCTGCCTGCCGGAGCTGCGCCTGACCGACCGCGGTCTTGTAGACTGCACCACCTTCTCTTTTGCAGACCTTGAGGTTGAATAAGACCGTTTGAAAGTAGATTACCTTATTTTTAGAATGGGAGGAATTACCAATGATCCATGATTTTGAAACACTGGTTTCCAGAAAAAACACCGGCTCCGGCAAATGGGACGAGATGACAAAAGAGCATCCGAACCTGCCGGAAAACGTTGCACCGCTTTCCATTGCGGATATGGAGCTGAAAAACCCGCCGGAGATCGTAGAGGGTCTGAAAAAGTACATCGATACGCATATCCTCGGCTATACCGGCCCCACAGAGGAATACTTCGATGCGGTATGCGGCTGGATGAAGCGTCACAACGACTGGGATATTAAGAAAGAAGAAATTGTTTCTACACACGGCGTCGTAACGGTTCTGGCTGTTTCGGTTCTGGCCTATACCGATCCCGGCGACGGCGTTATCACTATGCCGCCGGTTTATTATCCGTTCAGAATGACCATTGAGCACAATAACAGAAAAAACGTGGAGTGCCCGCTCATCAACACGAACGAGACATACACGATTGACTTTGACCTCTTTGAGAAGCTGTGCGCAGAAGAAAAAAACAAGATGTTTTGAGACTTGTAAAGTCCATAAACACAGAGGAGGAAGAATTATGCTGACAGCTGTAACAGGAATAAACTGGGGCGATGAGGGAAAAGGCAAGATCACACCGCCGAGCCAGGCGTCCATGAAGGGAGAAAGATAATTTTCCAGTTCCGGATAGCTTGTTAGTATCGGAAAAATCTTCTCGTAGGGCTTATTCAAAAACTCTATCGCGTGCGGGAAAGTGCAGAAACGTCCGCCCTTATATATCCGCAAGTACCATATAATTGCGGCGAAAAGGATAATCGGGCTTTCGACAAAAAAATCGCCCTGCTTGCTTACCCAGGTACGATTTAAGTTAAGCATGATCGTATAACTACTTTCGTATGCGTCCGAAATATCCTCCATGAAAGAGGGGTTTATGGGGTTACAGCGGTGCGACCGGGAAGGGTCGTCGAAGTTAATTACATAGAACGTCGGCGTAATTTCGTAGCCTTCGCGGTTATTCAGCAAATGGTTATAGGCAATAGTCGAGAGGTCGGGAAATTTGAAGTCATATATATACATACTAAAACCTTTCTCGATCTGCTGTTTTATATAGCTGTTCACAATCGCGTAGGACTTCCCGGAGCCTGGAGTACCCAAAACTATCGACGCTCTGAACGGATTTACCACGTTTACCCAGCCGTTGTGTTGCTTTTTCTTATACCAAAACCGGGTAGGCAGATTTACGGAATAGGCATTTGCCAGTAGCCGCGTTTCCTGTTGGAATGATTCGTTTTCGGTATTGAAAACGTCGTCAAACATATTATTTTTCAGTAACCGGGAGAGCCATACCCCGCCCATGAGAAGGAGTATATAACCTGCGGTCATGGTAAAAACATAAAGCCCTGCATTCGCCTCCGTCGGGAACGGCAGGGCAAGCAGCCACCAGTTAAAGAAAAACAGGATAAACCCTGCTGTAAGGCTGGCAATGATTTTCGGCCAGGTAATTTTTTCGTCTTTGACGCCCCGCGTTCCGAGGCAGGAAAGCGCGAGGAAAACCACCGCAAAAAGTTTCGTCCACAGGATAGAGGTAAACAGTCCGGCGGTACGGTTAAAATTCATCAGGATTTTATCGACCACGCCGATATTAAAGCCCAGGTCATGTATTGCACCATAGCAAAACCAATATATGTTTATCACTACGAACAATATGGATAGCGCACGCATAAAGTCCATGACTTTAGCCAATCCGCGCAGATCATCTTCATTTTGCATAATCTTAATTTTTTAATGATTTGAAATTTTATTGACTATATCTGCCTGCCGTAACGCCGTTTCTTCTTTTTGCGGCGGCGGGGTGCAGGTTGATTATTCTGCCCTTCGGTTTCGGGCGTGAGAATAGAAAGCAGACTGCCAGCCGCTTTACCGACATCGGTAATGCCGGTCTGGGGTTGCTTGTCTTTTCCTTCGGGAGTGGGTACGTTCGGGATATTCTGTGCGGGCTTTTGCAGATCCTCGCGCCGCGAATTATCTGCAAACCGTTCATTAAGGGCGTTGGCCGAAAACTCTTTACCCAGGCGGGAACCGTTTACAACCGTTCTGCTGTTGTGGTCTATAAAGGTTGCCCCATAGATGCGCCCCTGGTCGTTGCGGCGCAATACCACGTCGATACCCTTTTTTCGTAAAGCGTCGCGCAACTGACTTTCGGTGCGTGATGCTTTAAGGGCGTCGGAAACGGCGGCCTTTGTTCCTTCGGCCAGCTTGCCGGACTTTATCGCCTCCCCGGAACTTTGCATTTTTTCCTCCAGACGGGCGACCCCTTCACTCTTGCCGAACAGAGAAGATTTAAGGGGCTTGCCGACGCGCTGCCCATTGGCATCGAGCGCCGAATAAACCAACCCCTCGTATTTGTTCCCCTGGTTGCTACCTTCGACTTTCTCCACACTTATATTATATAAGGAGAGCAGGGCGCGGTATTCAGTAATAGACTGGAAGCGGTACATTTCGGAAAGCGGCTTTATGACGTTGGCGACCTGCTTTTTGAGATTGCCCGCCGAAGCGTCCACCGGGGAAAGCTGCCAGGCTTCCTTTTGGCTTTCGCCTTTGGGATGTAAGCCGTATTTCTGTTCCAGGGCGTCGGTAATCTTTTTACTCCGCTCGTAATCCTTGCTATCGCTGATTATGGAGCCGTCGCCCCGGACACGGGTGGAAATAATATGTACGTGCTGGCGGTCTATATCCTCATGCTTAAATATCATGTAAGGCTGTCCGCCGAAGCCCATTTTTTCAAGATACTCCCGCGAAATGTCCGCAAGCTGCGCGTCGGTCAGGCGGTCGTCCGGGTGCGGATTTAGCGAAATATGGATTACGGGCTTGCCTGTTGTAATCTGCGGAGGCATTGCCCGCTCGAAATCCCGCACACAATCCGACACGCGAAACTGCCCGTCATAGGGAACAAATACCCGGTCTGTTTCCAGTATTTGCCCTTTTCCCCGGTCTATTTTGTCCTGGTTATAGGCCAATGCGCCGTAAAGGTTGTTGCCTTTGTGAATATCCGCGACCATTTTTTACGGCTGTTCGGGTAAGAATTTGCCCTTAAATTCTTCGCAAAGTGTCAGCACTCCGCGACCGATCTGCGCTATTTCTATCGTCTGTTGCTCCAAATTGTAGAGCATCGAAAGCGCTTTTTTCTCGCCGAAAGTCGTATGCAACTGCTTTACGACCTGGTTATAATTCACTCCGACGGAGCGAATTTGCCCGTAAAATGCGGACAGCTTCATCACAAAATCGACCGCCGAGGCGTCGGTTTGTATGACGCGGAACTCGTCGCCGAAGATGCGGGCGGCAATAAAACCGGACAGCGAAGCAACGCCGGACTGTTCGTACATGGTTAAGAACTCGGCGTGCTGGGTGTCTGTCAGGTTTACCGTCAGGCGGTGGGTTGCCGGATTGTCTTTCGGGGGTCTGCCCCCTTTACCCCGTGCGCGGGGTACATTCTTTTGATTCATACTACGGATTTTTTAAGTGAAACATAAATCCGTTACGGCTCGGCATGGCCGACGCCTATCGAGCGCCGACTTCGGAGGCAGCGACGCCCCCCGGCAGGGGCAAGGGTTGAATGCTGCAAAACTCGTTTTGCGATGCAATCAACATACCTTGCTATTTGCCAAAATGCAAATGGATTTTGCCCTGCGGAGGGGCAAAGATTACCCTTAACATTAGCGGGTAAGATTTGTACCGGGGGGGCAATGGAGAGAGGGGTACTCCAGGCTTAAATGTGCCCCGAACGAAAGCCGTAACATTTCATGCTGCAAAGTTATCGGCTTATTTAATGCGCTGTATCTCAAAGATTAGCGCCAGTCGAAGCCACAAGCGGCCACCACCTTAAAACATGATGCAAGTACCAAAAAGAAGGGTTTAATTTGCCGGACAATCGGCTATGCAGAGGTATGCAGATACGGACAAACGACTGTCCGTAAAAACATACAATCGGCTGTCGGGAAGTACGGATAACCAGCCGTCGGAAAATACGGACGGCGATATGACTGTAAGGCTGTAAAGTCAATCGTCCGTGCGTCGGGAGGCCGGGATATACGCAGGTTGGTTGTGAGGGATTGCCGGACGCTTGGGCAACTGTATAGCCGGACAAACGGCACAACGTCCCTACGGCTGTATGTACCAACGTCGGGACGTTGCAACGCAAATACATACATACCTACGTCGGGAGGTATGGCGAGATAATTAATTGATTGTACCACTAAAAAAATCAGAGAATGAAAAAAGAACCGAAGTACGTGGCTTTCTCCACGCAAAAAGGGGGAGCAGGTAAAACCGCCCTGACCGTTTTGGTCGCAAGCTACCTGCATTATGTCAGGGGCTATAATGTAGCCGTTATCGACTGCGACTACCCGCAGCACTCTATTAATGAAATGCGGGAACGCGACCTTAAAATGGTCGAGGGCGACGAGTATTACAAAGGCATGGCCTACGAGCAGATTACCCGCCTGGAGGGTAAGAAGTTTTATCCTGTTGTGGAGAGCAGCCCGCAGGAGGCGCTAAACGACGCCGAGGCGCAATGCAGCCAGGAGGATTACGACTTTGTATTTTTCGACCTGCCTGGAACGCTCAATAACAGGGATTTGGTTATAGCCCTTGCCAACATGGACTATATCATTGCTCCGATTGCCGCCGACCGTGTTGTAATGGAAAGTACCCTTAATTATATGATCTCGGTAAGGGATAATATAATGAACACAGGCAAGACGAACATTAAAGCCATGTACCTGCTTTGGAACATGGTGGACGGGCGCGAAAAATCCGAACTCTACGAAGTGTACGAAAAGGTTATTAAGGAATTGGAGTTTACCACCCTTAAAACCTTTATCCCGAATAGCCTGCGTTTCCGGCGCGAACAGTCCGAAACACGCCGCCCGCTGTTCCGCTCCACCCTATTCCCCGTGGATAAGACCCTTGTAAAAGGAAGTAATATCGACGCCCTGGCCGATGAACTGCTGGAACTCTTAAAGTAGTCCACTATGGCAAAAAGGATAGATACAAACGGGATAGACCCGGATTTAGTGATTAACAGCGCGAAGCCGAGTTACAGGGAAAAGACTTTGGCGCCTTATGATCCGTCCGCGTCTGCGTCCGTGCTTTCGCCGGAGGCGGAACAAGTGCCGGAACCGCCAGCGGAGGAAACAATACCTGTGAAAGAAAAAGAAACGCCCCGCGAGGAAACCAGGCGGCGTAAACCGAAGGCAGAGCCGCAGGATTATGTTAGCCTGTTTCTCCAGGAGGCGGCGATTACGGCGCGGAGCGGAAAAACGGTGTACGTGTGCCAGGAGCATCACGACCGGATTGCCAATATACTCCATGTTATCGGCAAAAAAGAGGTGTCGCTGTTCAGCTATATATATAATGTACTGGAGCATCATTTCGCCACCTATCAGGACGAAATTACCGAACTGTACGACAATAACATCAAAAAGATATTTTAAGCTATGGGACGGTATTTCATATATGCAATCATGCTTTACGCGCTTGTCGTGGCAATTTATATGCTTTGGGAGCGGGGCGTAAAGCGCAAGAAAAATGCGGCGCGGAAAAAGGGATATAACCCTTTCAAGGCTTCGCCGAAAGAGGATATAATAGGCAAAAGCAAATTTACCCTGCGCCACTCGAAGCCACAAGCTACCACTTTGGAAATCAACGAAAAAGGGATAGAAAATGCCTCTATATTTGCAACTGGAAACGGGCAAACTGCCGCAGAGGAAACTCCGGGCGAAGTCCTCCAAACCCAAACCGGAACGGGTGCTTTACCCGGCCAGTCGGAAGATAATTCAGGCGAGATAGATTTAGTTATCGAAAACGAGCCAGAGGGGGAATTAGATACTGACGAGGACGGGGATTTAGATACCTGGGAAAGCGAGGCGGCGGAGGACGAAACCGGGGGAAGTATGGCGCAGGGCATCGGCTTTGAAGAACTGGCCGGAATGGTGCGGACGGTGGAAACTGCCGAAACTGCAACCACCGGACAGCGGGAAGAAGCGGGGCGGGTGTTGGTCGAGATTCGCAAAACTGAAATCTTTGAACAGATCGCCAGCGACGAGCCAAAAAAGAAAGTGGTGTCCTCACTTATGGACGACTACTTTACCGCCTTCTACCGACGGACGGAAGCCTTACCCGAAGGAGCAGTAAAAGCCCCGACCGATTTTAATGTGCGCGGGTTTGCCTAAATGTCGAACGTAAAAACAAAACAGATGAAAGAAAGAGATTACGGATAGCTATGCGCTATCAACCACTAAAAAAATCAGAGAAGTAAAAAAGTAACAAAAATCCCGGCGGTAAGGGGGAATAATCCCACCCCCTGCCGCCTTAAAAAATCAAGCAATGACAAAAAAGAAAATTTTATTGTCTGCGGTAGTAATTGTAGCCGCAGCAGCAGACGCTTTCGCCCAGGGTAACGGTGTAGGTGGTATTACGGATGCTACAAACATGGTAACATCGTATTTTGACCCAGGAACGAAGCTGATATACGCCATAGGTGCGGTCGTGGGGCTTATCGGAGGCGTAAAAGTTTACGGCAAGTTTTCCAGCGGCGACCCGGACACGGCAAAAACTGCCGCGTCGTGGTTCGGAGCCTGTATTTTCCTTATCGTGGCCGCGACTATCCTGCGCTCCTTCTTCCTTTAATCACTCCATAAAAAGCAATATTATGGAGTATAATGTAAATAAAGGCATTGGAAAAAGCGTCGAGTTTAAGGGGTTAAAATCGCAGTACCTTTTCATATTTGCGGGCGGCCTGCTGTCCGTGTTCGTCCTGTTCGTCATTTTCTACATGGCGGGGGTCGATCAATGGATATGTATAGGCTTTGGGGTTATCTCCGCGTCGGTGCTGGTTTGGTTTACCTTCCGGCTTAACGCGCAGTATGGCGAATACGGGTTAATGAAGCTAATGGCAAAACGCCAGCATCCCCGTTACCTTATCAACCGCCGGAACTCGCGCCGCTTTTTCCTCTATCCTAAACGGAAGGAGGTGGCTTATGCGTAACACAATGAAAGCCGCCACCATAGAGAGCAAATTTCCGCTGCTGGCGGTGGAAAACGGCTGTATCATCAGTAAGGATGCGGATATAACAATAGCTTTCCGGGTGGATTTGCCCGAACTCTATACGGTAACGAACGCAGAGTATGAAGCGATACATTCCGCCTGGAACAAGGCAATAAAAGTGCTTCCCGATTACTCGGTCATTCATAAGCAGGATTGGTTTGTAAAAGAGAACTACCGACCCGCCACCGATCAGGAAGATATGAGTTTCTTGTCCCGGAGTTTCGAGCGTCATTTTAACGAACGGCCTTACCTTAATCATACCGCTTTCCTGTTCCTGACAAAGACGACGAAAGAACGGATGCGTATGCAGTCGAACTTTTCCAGTCTTTGCCGGGGTAACATTATCCCGAAAGAGGTAAACAAGGACACGGCACAAAAATTCCTGGAGGCGGTCGGACAGTTTGAGCGTATCGTAAACGATAGCGGGTTTGTAAAGCTGACCCGGCTTTCGTCGGACGAAATTACGGGAACGCCGGATGCTCCGGGGCTGGTGGAAAAATACTTTGCCCTTTCGCTGGACGATACGACCTGCCTGGAAGATTTGGAACTCGGAGCGGACGGTCTGCGGATAGGCGCAAAAAATATCTGCCTGCACACGGTTTCGGACGTGGAGGACTTGCCGGGAACGGTGGCAACGGATATGCGGTATGAGCGTCTTTCTACGGACAGAAGCGACTGCCGCCTTTCGTTTGCCGCGCCTGTGGGTTTGCTGTTGTCCTGCGACCATGTGTATAATCAATACATTTTCCTGGACGATGCGGCAGAAAACCTGCGGCGATTTGAGAAGTCAGCCCGCAATATGCAATCCTTATCCCGTTACAGCCGGGGCAACCAAATAAATAAGGAGTGGATAGACAAGTATTTGAACGAAGCGCATAGCTTCGGGCTTACGTCTGTTCGGGCACATTTCAACGTAATGGCGTGGTCTGACGATGCGGAGGAACTAAAGCATATCCGTAACGATGTCGGCAGCCAGCTTGCGCTAATGGAGTGTAAGCCCAGGCATAATACCGTCGATGCCGCTACCCTGTACTGGTCAGCTATGCCGGGCAACGCCGGGGACTTCCCTTCGGAGGAAAGTTTTTACACCTTTATAGAACCTGCCCTGTGTTTCTTCACACAGGAAACGAACTATAAAAGCTCTCCGTCGCCTTTCGGTATCAAAATGGCCGACCGGGTTTCGGGCAAGCCTATCCATGTGGATATATCGGACTTGCCGATGAAGCGAGGCATAACGACAAACAGAAATAAATTTGTGTTAGGCCCCAGCGGGAGCGGCAAGTCTTTTTTTATGAACCACCTTGTAAGGCAGTATTGGGAACAGGGTACGCACGTCGTCCTGGTCGATACGGGTAACAGCTATCAGGGGCTTTGTGAAATGGTACGCCGGAAAACCAAAGGCCAGGACGGTATTTATTATACCTATACCGAAGAAAGCCCTATATCCTTCAATCCCTTTTACACGGACGATTATGTTTTTGACGTGGAAAAGAAGGATAGCATTAAAACGCTGCTCCTGACGTTGTGGAAATCTGACGACGACCGGGTAAGCAAGACGGAAAGCGGGGAACTCGGCAGCGCGGTATCGGCCTATATCGAACGGATCAGGGCAGACCGCAGTATCGTACCGTGCTTTAATACTTTCTATGAGTATATGCGGGACGACTACCGCCGGGAACTGGAACAGCGCGAAATAAAAGTAAGCCTCCAGGACTTCAATATCGACAATATGCTTACCACGCTGCGGCAATACTACAAAGGTGGCCGTTTCGACTTCCTATTGAACTCGGCAGAAAATATCGACCTGCTGAATAAATCCTTTATCGTCTTTGAAATTGATTCCATTAAGGAGAACAAAGAATTGTTCCCGGTGGTAACAATTATCATCATGGAGGCTTTTATCAACAAAATGAGGCGGTTAAAGGGCGTCAGAAAGCAGTTAATCGTCGAAGAAGCCTGGAAAGCCCTTTCGTCCGCGAACATGGCGGAATACCTTAAATATATGTATAAGACTGTCCGAAAGTATTTCGGGGAGGCCATTGTCGTAACGCAGGAGGTGGACGACATCATTGCCTCGCCGATTGTCAAGGAGAGCATCATAAATAACAGCGATTGTAAAATCCTTCTCGATCAGCGCAAGTACATGAACAAATTTGATTCAATACAGGCGCTTTTAGGATTGACCGAAAAAGAGAAAGGGCAAATCCTGTCGATCAATATGGCGAACAATCCGAGCCGGAAATATAAAGAGGTTTGGTTTGGCCTGGGCGGGGTACAATCGGCGGTTTACGCTACCGAGGTAAGCATGGAGGAATACATGACCTACACGACCGAGGAAAGCGAAAAAATGGAGGTGTTCAAGAAAGCCGACGAACTGGACGGAAACTACGAACTGGCGATTAAACAGGTTGCCGAGGCACGGCGTAACGGATAAAAGGAGGTAGCCATGTTCAGAAAAAGTGTCGGAACGCAAAAACAAGCTGCCAGGTGGTTGGAATTTCCCTTGCGGGAAATCACGGGACGTTGGGTAAGCCCGGACGGTTTGCCGTCGGTGCGGGTATTCCGCAGCCGGAAACAGAAAAACGGCGGGCTATGGCTGGAACTTACATACAACAACCCGCAAGCGGCTTTTTCACGCCCGATAAAGGATTGTTTCGGCATCCGGTACTTTGACCTGTTCGGGCGTGTGGGACTGGCCTATGATGCCGAGCGCGACGTGCTGATCCTCTCCACCTATGGAGAATACAAGCGGGCGCAGGAGTAACCTACGGGCTGCTCCCGCCCTTCAATCAAGTAATAACAAAAAATTTATAGCAATGAAAAAGATTCTTTTAAGCCTTGTATTAGCCGTTAGTTTCTTCGGTTTTGAGGCAAAAGCACAATGGGCGGTAATCGACCCGACGAACCTTGTTCAAAACATCCTGACGGTTGGTAAGACCGCGACAACTGCAACCAATGTCATCAACTCCTTTCAGGAAATGCAGAAAATCTACAATCAGGGCAAGGAGTATTACGACAAATTGCAATCGGTACATAATCTTATCAAGGATGCCCGAAAGGTAAAGGAAACGGTAGAGCTGGTCAGCGAAATATCGCAGATATATTCTACCAACTTCAACAAAATGCTGACGGATAAGAATTTTACGCCCGCAGAACTGGAAGCCATATCTAACGGATATTCCAAATTACTGAAAGAGAGCGGAAATCTGCTTTCGGATATAAAGAATATCGTTTCGGCATCTAACGGGCTTTCCATGACGGACGCCGAGCGTATGGGTATAATCGACAATATCCATACGAAAATGGTGGAGTATCGAAACCTGGTTAAATACTTTTCAAAGAAAAGCATATCCGTTTCATTTATCCGTAGCCAGGAAAAGGGCGATATGGAACGGGTACGCGCCCTGTATGGTGATCCTTCCGATAGATATTGGTAAGCCATGATGTTATTAGCAATAGATTTCGATAACCTGCACCAAGTTCTACGGAATTTGTATCAGGAAATGATGCCCCTCTGCGGCGACATGATAGGTGTCGCCAAAGGGGTGGCAGGATTGGGTGCGCTGTTCTATGTGGCGTACCGTGTTTGGCAAGCCCTGGGACGGGCGGAGCCTATCGACGTTTTCCCGCTACTGCGACCTTTCGCTATCGGACTTTGTATAATGTTTTTCCCGACTATCGTGCTGGGTACGATTAACGCGGTTATGTCGCCCGTTGTAAAAGGGACGCATAGCATTTTGGAAAGTCAGATTACAGACGTACAGAGTTTACAGGCGGAGAAAGACCAACTGGAATACGATGCGCGGGTACGCGAGGGAAAGGCGTGGCTTGTCGATGATGAGGTGTACGACCAAAAGATGAAGGATTTAGGAATATGGGACACGCCGGAGATTATCGGTATGTGGGGCGAAAGGCTTTGGTACGATATAAAGATGTGGTTCCGGCAGTTAGTACGGGACTTCTTCGAGTTACTGTTTAATGCCGCTGCCCTGACTATTGACACACTGCGTACCTTTTTCCTTGTGGTACTGTCAATATTGGGGCCGCTGGCATTTGCCCTGTCGATTTACGACGGTTTCCAATCCACGCTTACAAACTGGATTTCCCGCTATATCAGCGTGTATTTATGGCTGCCCGTCGCCGACCTGTTTTCGGCTGTCCTCTCCAAAATACAGGCGCTTATGCTTAAAGCGGATATAGCCTTACTCAAAGACCCGTCCTATGTGCCTGACGGCGGAAATGGCGTGTATATAATCTTTTTGATTATAGGAATAATCGGTTATTTCTCAATTCCGACCGTTGCGGGCTGGATTATCCAGGCCGGAGGCGGTACGGGTACGCGCGGAGTAAATACGGCGGCAGGCAAAGGGGCTGCAATGGCCGGAGGTGTTGCCGGAGCCGCTGCGGGCAATGTATCGGGTCGCTTATTAGGTAAAAAATAAACAATTAAAACAATGGAGTTCAAATCATTAAAGAATATAGAAACATCATTTAAGCAAATACGCCTTTTCGGTATTGTGTTCCTGGTGTTGTGCGCTGGCATTACGGGTTATTCCGTTTGGTCGTCGTACAGCTTCGCCGAGGCACAACGCCAGCGTATTTATGTAATGGACGGGGGCAAAAGTTTAATGCTTGCGCTTTCCCAGGATATGACACAAAACCGCCCTGTGGAGGCACGCGAACACGTCCGTCGCTTCCATGAGCTGTTTTTTACTCTCTCGCCCGATAAGTCGGCCATTGAAAGCAACGTAAACCGGGCTTTGTTCCTGGTGGATAAGTCGGCTTTCAAATACTATCAGGATATGGCCGAGAAGGGATATTACAACAGGATTATATCGGGGAACATTAATCAGATCGTACAGGTGGATAGTATCGCCTGTAACCTGGATGTGTACCCTTATACGGCGGTAACATACGCCCGGCAAATGATTATCCGCCAATCCAATGTTACCGAGCGCAGCCTGGTAACACGCTGTAATTTGATTAATTCTGTACGGAGCGACAATAACCCTCACGGTTTCACTATGGAGCGTTTCGAGATCGTGGAAAACCGGGACATCCGGGTAACAGAAAGGTAAAGCTATGGCAAAGAAATTTTTTAAGAACATCGGCGAGCATATAGAGGATTTTCTGCGGGGTATCTGCGGAAGGATAACGCCCGACAAAAGGGTAATCGTAATCCTTACCATGCTGGTCGTGTTCGGTGGCCTCTCTATCTACATGACCGTTTCCTCGATTTATTATTTCGGTAAGGATAAGGGCGAACGGATGCAGATAGAGCAGATAGAAACCCTTAAACTCCAACTGGAGCAACAAAGGGACAGTATTAACCAACAAAATTTATATGAGTATGAGCCAACAGAATAATAACGAAGGGCAAAAGCCGCAGGAAGCGCCTGCGCCCGAAGTAAAACAGGAGGTTAAAAAGGAGCCTCCGAAGTCGGCATCCAACAAAAAGGAACTGACGCCCGCCCAAATGCAGAAACGTCGGAAAATGCTTGTAATGCCTCTTTTCTTCCTGCTGTTTGCCGGGGCAATGTGGCTGATCTTCGCCCCGTCGAAAAAGGAAGGCGACGAGGCCGCAGGTCAGGACGGCTTTAATTCGGAGATACCGACGCCCAAAGACGAAGGTATCTACACGGATAAGCGGACAGCCTACGAACAGGAGGCCATGCGCCAACGGGAACAGGATAAAATGCGGAGTTTACAGGATTTTTCCACCATGTTCGAGCAGGCCGAAGAACAGAACGAAGGCCAGCTACGCATTGCTCCCGAACCACCGGAGCATTACGAAAACCCGGAACTGTCCGGGGGTAATTCCTCCCGGACGCGGGGTAGCTCTATCCAGTCCTCCGCAGCCGCCTATCAGGATATAAATAAACAATTAGGATCGTGGTATGAAGAACAGGCTACGGAGGCGGACAACGGGGCGCAGCTTGCCGTCGAAGCGAGGGTACAGGAATTGGAGCGCCGACTGGAGGAAGCCGAGGCGGAAAAGGCCGCCCAGGACGAACAAACGGCACTATTGGAAAAATCCTACCAAATGGCTGCAAAGTATATGCCCCAGGGAGCGCAACAGACGGCGGACGAAACGGCTACCGCCACAACGTCGCGGGATAAGGTAAATATCCAGCCCGTGCGCCAGGTGCATCACAACGTCGTGTCGCTACTGGCCAAATCATATAGGTTACATCCCATTGTTTTGTCCATAAGCTCCAACCAAGATAAACAGCTGTCACAAGACACCAATATACACATGTGAATGTTTCCGTTTTCTTCTTTACAAGCTTTTCCTTTTTTGTAAAATCACCTTCTTGCAACAATGTATCATAGCTACTTTTTATTGTGGAAACACGAATCAGAATATTCACGCCAACGGAAACCAAAATGAGTAATACAGCTAAGCATAATGTACATACATAATCAGATGCTTCCATGCAACCTGCAATAATCAACGGAATCACAGATAAAATACATAGAACAACACCACAAGCTAACGAAAAGGAGTAATGTTCTTGATAGCTTTGATTCTTTTCTTTGACAAGTCCTGTTACACCATATTCTGTTTCAAAGGGTTCTTGTTCTAAATATTGTAAAGGGCTCAATTTAATTTCCGTTTTAACAAAGATAAAAACCGCAAGTGCAACCGTCACTATTAAAGCAGTACACGCAATTCCAATGGCTAAACCATCATTTAAAGTTGAAACTAGAAACAAAGGAACCAGGCTTAAGATACACAGTGTTGTCGCATTCGCAAGCATAGGTGCTGCTTTTTTCTTTTCATCCATGTATGCATTTGCTTCTTCCATACTCACACGATGTAATACACAATCTGTATCACATGATATATCTGTATTTTCTTTTTCAATTTCATCTTTTAATAAATAATCTGTACTCACTTCAAATAAGTCAGCTAACTGAATGATCTTTTTTAAATCCGGAATAGCTCCTGCACTTTCCCATTTTGAAACCGATTGTCTGGATACACCTAGTTTTTGTGCAAGATCTTCTTGTGTCCACCCATTCTTTTTTCTTTCTTCAATTATTTTATCAGCTAGAATCATTGTTCTTCCTCCATAGCCAAAGTTTACTAAAATTTGCGGTTGCATTCTACCAACTAGACTTGTCAATTTATCAATTTACAGTTGCATAGACTAGAAAAGACTTACTTTAACGCAAGTCTTTATCTATGCTATATATTTACTTAATATTTGATCAAGTTTTTGTTCATCAATCGGTTTTGAGATTGAATCATTCATAATTGTTTGATCAATACTATATTCTGATTGTGCACTCATGGCGACAATTGGAATAGATGGATTGATTTTACGAATACATTTAGCCGCTTCATCCCCATTCATTTTTGGCATCATGATATCCATTAAAATTAAAGAGTATTGATTTGGTTGTTCCTTAACTTTTTCAACTGCTTCTAATCCATTCCATGCTTTTTTGACATTGGCATGTACGGCATTTAAATAAAACTCTGCCACTTCCATATTGATTTCATTATCTTCTACTAAAAGAATTCTTTTATCCTTTAAATCCAATTTTGAAGTATCTTGTTTTTCATTTTTAGATGTATCCAATTGGTAAGTAAGAACGACCTTGATTTGTGTACCTACGCCCACTTCACTTTTAACTTCAATATTGCCACCAAGCTTATCCACTAATCCCTTCACAATCGACATACCTAAACCAGTTCCTTCATATCTTGTTCTGGCATCTTGTTTAGCTTGTGAGAAAGGCGTAAACAAGTGATTTTCAATATAATCTTCACTCATGCCAATACCTGTGTCTTTAATTTCAAATTCAAATGTAACTTTTGAATCATCACTCGACATTTCTCTGACAAACATATCAATCGTGCCATTTGACTTATTGTACTTAATCGCATTCGTTAATAGGTTAATGAGAATTCTTCTAAGTTGTAACGCATCCCCAATTAAATGCGTATGGACTACATTCTCCATATGATTGTGATATGTAATATTTTGAAGAGAAATTTCTGCGTCAATCAAACTATTCAATTCTTCAACAAGACATTTTAAATCAAATGGCTCGTTCACAATCTCCATGTGATCTGATTCTAATTTAGACATATTCAAAATATCTTCAACCAATTCATTTAAGTGTTTTGTCAAAACTTCCATCTTATTTAAAGAATCATCCAACTTATCCATATCACCCCAGTTTTTACGTATAATTTGCATCATACCTAAAATGCCATTGATTGGCGTACGAATATCATGGCTCATGCGATTCATAAAATCTGTTTTCGCTTTACTTTCTAAATCTACTTTTTGATACGCTAATTGTAGCTTTTCCTTTTCTCTATCTTCTTTCTCATGAAATGCCGATGTATTTCTAAATAAAATAATGGCACGCACTATATTACGTTCCTTTTGAATATCTATATCATAAATTGTTTCTTCACTCATCAATATCATTTCTTGAACCCAAATCACTCGATCATCTGGCATTTTAATTTGATATTCAACCGTAACATGTTTATCTCCAGCCTTATAGCGATCTAACAAATTTTGACAAGATTCCACAATACTGAAACTTCCCAAACAATCTTCTAATACATTGGATTTCCATTGTTTAAAATATGTCTCATATGAACAAGGTAAAACAGGTTTTTTATTTTTCTGCATATATTTATCATAAATACCATCGATTTGATTCTGCGTTAAATTCACAGAAAAAATAGATTGCGCCATATTCATCAAGGCTTCAATATAATTCGCATTCTCTAAGATAGATTGTTTCAACTGATCATAGTAACGCATCAATTGTTTCTTTTCATCCATCTCAACCGTATCACTATACATCTTAAAGCCCAGCACAAAATGGTGAAGATTACCATACTCATCGCTATCCAAATAGACAGCCATGATTTTACCTTTCATTTCTGTATTATTCAATTGATGATAATATGGTATTTCGAATATAGGATTATCTTTTGTGACATGCTTATTCAAACTATCCACATTTAAAACATTTCGATAATCCTTTCTTTTATCTTCATTAAACAATTCATTTAAGATTTGTTCGATTGCTCCCGAATAATTTCCATCTTCGGCTAAAAAGAAAGAATAGCCAGCACGCAAAGTAAAATATGCGTCTGCCTTGGCATCACAATAAATACAATCTGAAAAATTGAATCCTTTTTCTTTTAATTGTTGAATCACATTTAAAATTAAATTTCGTTTATGATTCGCTTCTTTGATTTTTGCCTGGTTTTTATCAATATACATATTTTTATCCGCCTGACAAAAAAGTTCACGCATTGTTAATTTTGAAAAATCATTTGAATACGCAAAACCAGCCGCATAACTTAATGGAATTTCTGAACATTTAGCACATTCTTTTTTGATATTTTCTAAATTTCTTTTTACATCTTCCTTTGTCACATTTTTAAAAAAAACAATGAATTCATCACCGCCACAGCGACCTACAAATTGATTTTCATCCACACCTTTACGAAGACTTTTCGCAAACGAACGGATGTATAAATCACCTCTTTCATGTCCTTGTTGATTATTGATGATTCTAAGATTATTCAAATCAAATACGCAAATCGCCATATTTTGTTCAGCTTCTAAAGTTAAAATCTCTTCACACTTATTTTTATTTGGCAATCCCGTAGCTTCATCTAAATATATTTTGCTTTTTAATTCTCGATTCGCCTTCGCATAACGCAAAGCTTTAAGTAGTTCATACAAAATCATAAATACTAAGATAACAATATCAATAACCGTCAAAGTTTCAAATTGTTTAAGTCTTGTCGCAATTCTTTGTGAATACGATTCCGCAAGACCTGTCGCAACATCACATAAGTTAAAAAATATTTCACTCTTTTCAATTATATTTGTATTCTCATAGCCAACTTGTCGGACCAAATCAATTTCTTGTTTTAAAGTATCAAAATAATCATCTAATTCTTCCATCTTTGCCTGAAAAGCCTTATCATCTAAAGATACTAAATCGAGTTCTTCACTACCAAAACGAAGGCCTTTTATATAGCCTTTGACATCCGCAATCATATCATCTTGAGGCATTCTGGCATCTTCTAATTTAATGATACGCTGTGTTTTTCCACGTACTAATCCCGCATAATTGACTACACGTGCGGTTCCTTGAATACGTGAAACCATAAGTATGATAATTAAAATGAGCACAATTAAAAGACTGGTTAAAGCCGTCATTAAAATACGCATTATTTTTGAGAAATGATTCTTTTTCTTATTCTGCATACAACTATTGTATAAAGAAAATGAAATTATCACAAGAAAATAATAAAAGGACAAATCCTAACGATTCATCCTCTTATTAATCCATACTATGATCCAAATGCAAATGCCAATACATACTAAAGCCAAGCCAATCAGCATTAAAGCAGTACCATCATGCATCGCACCATCATATCCTACATATGCGTTTATTTTCCCCTTTAAAAACAAGAAAACAGTTCCTGCAATTAAAAATAAATTTGCGATAAATGTAGGCGTAAAAACACGATCCTTTTGATCCATAATAACATCCCCTTATTGTTACCGATGTATTATATCATTTCATTCCTTTATTAAACCTTAAATTTCTCTTAACTTTCTAGACATTTGATTGTACAATAGATAGGAATAAAAGAAGGAAGGATTCTTATGCAAAACATTGATGAATTAGTTGATTTACACGAATGCCCTCTATGCGAAGGTGGTTCAATTCTAGAAGAAGAAGGAAACGGATTCTATGCACAATGCATGGATTGTGGCTGCTACACAGTTCACGTTGATTATAAAAACGAAGAAGATCGTTTAGAAGCGGCAAAAAGAGCTGCTGAACTATTTAATACAGGTAAAGTATTAAAATCAAATCCTGGTGAATAAGAAAATGAGTGGAATTTGATATAATCCCACCGAGGTAGACACACGAAATAATTAAAATTATCCCATCGATG
>OKRY01001424.1_pt1 | contig 19525 bp, 6 predicted proteins | sample 1601121 | NCBI WGS metagenome assembly OKRY01 (sample SAMEA3541546, study PRJEB24748) | human gut metagenome | biome: human gut; feature: human-associated habitat; material: faeces | place: China | collected 2012
GTGAGATGTTGGGTTAAGTCCCGCAACGAGCGCAACCCCTGTCCTTAGTAGCCAGTAAAATTTCCACAAGTTCCTTACGTGGTTCTTCATAAACTAGTGCCAAGATTCCTATAAACGCAAGGCTAATCAAAAAAATAGTAGCAACCAGGCGAATGATAGCAGCCATTGTCCGAATCATAAATTTCACCATATTGGTGCGTTCTACTACTACTACATTTTTCCCTTTGATTCCGAATTTTTCTTTTAGTTTTCTCTGTTTTTTTTCTTCCTGTAACTCCTCTTCCGCTCCCACCTGCAAAACCTGATTAAATTCATGCTTCATCGTTTTTCCCTCTTACTTTATCATCTGAAAACCTATCCAAAAAATAATCATCATACATGCCACCACAAAAGCCCCAATCTCTTTTTTATTTAATCTGATATTTCTTGGATTTGGCATATGTAAGAACCATTTCCGCTTATTTTTCTGACCAGATATCACAAGCCCAGACATATAATTTCCCATAATCACACGGTATGTTTTATTCATCACAGAATCATAGGAAAACGGATCCGGATTATAATTTGCAAAAAATGTATCTTTTGCGCGTTGAGACATTAAAGATAAAATACCATCCTTTTGATCTGGCGGTACAAAACTAAAGATGAATTTTGCCGATCTGTATTCGGCTTTTTTTAATAAATCCTGCATATAAAAAATCTCATTTGGCTTTACTCCTCCACAAATAACCTGGATATCCTGCTCCATAAATGATACCTGATTAAATTCAGGATCATTCATAGCACCGTAGTCTTTTACTAGAAAATCATACGGTTCTATCTCCCCAAGGCTTTTTATATCTGAATACAGCGGAAGTCTGTCATAGAATACAACGCCATCCTTAACTGTTATATCTCGATATAATTTTCTCATTTGATAAATATATTCTTGATTTCCAAGTTCAACATAAGCTGCCGTATACCCCATCATCTGCAGATACGCAACCATTTGTAATGCCTGGGTTGTTGTTCCAATCCGCGGCTGAACACCACACAGCGCTACTGTTACCGTTTTTCCCATTCTTTCTCACTCCTCCCATAAATGAAAAGAGAAGGTGATCGATCCTTCTCTTTTCACAAAAAGCCGCTTATTCTTCATTCATATCAGAAACTGCAATTACCTCTTTTTCTTGTTTTCTTCTCTTTCTGTGTATCAGCCAAATGACAATGATAACAAACAACAAGATCAACAATACCGCAATGACAACTGGATTGGTGATGAGTTCAATTAATCTCTCCCAAAAACTCTTTTTCTCTTCTGGAATTTTATACGTTGCTGTTGCTCTGATCGTATAGGAATAGGTCTGAGATTCCAGATTCTCATCATCATCTTTTTGATCCGTATAGACCGCCTGAATTGCTTTTGCGCTAACCTCTGGTAAATTGGCAATTCCAGAATAAACAGCCTCACAATCATATACTCTCTGTAATCCTTCCGCTTTTAATTTACGGAATAATACTCCCTGCTCCTCATACGCATCGCCATCCCAATTAATCTCTGTGATTTGGTAATTATCTTCATCTACTCCAATCATTTGCAAAAGATCACTTTCATAACCTTTTAACGGTTCTGATTCTGAGAGAGGGACATCCCTTCCATTTAGATCAAATATATTGGCGTCATAATTACTGACTGTAATAGGAAACTCAAATCCAGATTCCCAGTGTGTCTCACTGAATGTGGTTTCTTTTAATGGAACATAAACATCCACATCTTTTCCTGTGATAGAATCTTGTACCGATATCTTAGCCAATTTAGGAATCGTGCTGCCAACTGGTATACCGCGGTATGTAATCGTATCAGATACGGGTTCTTCCCTTGCGTCAAGCGTAGTCTCTACTGTCTCATAGGATTTCAAATAATACATTACATCGTCATCCTGAATTTGTTTCTCCGGGATATGATTGTTCTCTTCATCCGTAAATGGCGCTGATGTCGTAATCCGGATATTTTCCGCCCGCTTTCCGATTGGTCGTTTAGACAATGTCTCATAATCTACAGAATCCAGCTGATAGGTAATACCATCTACCTCCATAGTATCGGAAAACCCAGGGCTTTGCAGCTCTGGGTCCTCCGTATCGGTAATATAGGTTCGTTCTGTATACTGTACATCCTCTGCAGCATAGCTGGTTAGTTCCATCTTCCTGCATCCAAGAAGTACCGCTCCAATCATAAACAGGATCATCAATATCTGATTGATTCCTTTTTTCTTCTTTCGTATCATCATATAAGCTGCTCCAATCGTTCCAAGTACAGAAACGCCAAACAAAATCCAGAGAATCAGATATGGGAAGTCATCTCCTGTCTTTGTAGTCAGATCAATCGTAGATCCACCATATATTAAAGCATATTTTCCTGTATTTCGAATATTCCAGTCATAAACTGCCGTAATTTTTCCTTTCTTTATATCTGGAATACTCGGTTTTTCCGGAATTTTGTTGACCGCATAAAAGATCCATCCCTTTTCCTGATCGCCATAAAACTCCTCATCACCATTCAGAAGAACAGCATTTCCATCAGCTAAAACTCGAATCTGATACTCTTTTTCATTGATTTGATATCCATCTGGCGCATTTACCTCTGTAACGGTGATTATCTGTGGCGTCCGTACAAAAATCCGAAAAGTACTTCCATCATGATCTTTTTCTGCTGAAATACGATTGCCATATTCATCAAATGCTTTAAATGTGGCTCCTGGTAACGCATCCCCTTCTTCGTCTACTTTAAATAGTTTGATCATATATTCCTTTTCTTTTACTGTTGTACGTTTCTGATTTTCTGCTTTCAACACGAAAGTCTCAGCAGAAAGATTCATGTGGAATGTCACATCCTGCATTTTCAGATAACCTGCAGGTGCGTTCACCTCATGCAGACGATATTCGGCTCCAGCAATCAGCGTTCCATAGATCTGATGTGCCTCCTGTGTCGATGTCCATGTTTCCACCACCTGATTCTGCTCATCATACAATTCAAACACTGCACCAGCTAAAGGCTTCTGGCTGCCCGCATCAATCTTTAGGATCTCTGCTTTTGTTACATCATTCCGCATTTCCACATAATTTGGTGTACCATCATGATTCACACGGAACGTAATATCTTCTGCGTAACTATAGCCTTCCTTCGGTGATGTCTCTCTTAAGATATACTCTTCGTCCGCTTCCAGCTTTCCCGTGATCCGATGTGACTCTTTTTCAGAAATCCAGGAATCAACAACGGTTCCATCCTTTTTCCGGATCAGTTCCATCTGATTTCCCGGTAATTCTTCACTGCCTGTAATTTCTTTCTTGGAAAGAATCACATCTGTTGGTTTGTCCTCCATAACAACCTGATCTACTGCTCCATCCATGCTGACAGTAAAACGAATATCATCCGCATAGGCATATCCAGGAGCTGGTGTCACTTCATGCAACCAGTAAGTTTTTCCGGCAATCAACACCTTTTCTAACCGCGCGGCCTCTTCCGCAGTTGTGATCACAATTTCTTTTCCATTAAAAAGCGCTGGTGTTTTATCCTCATTTAAAATCTGAAGAACACTTCCTGGTACTGGAGTTACCGTTCCATACTGATTTTTATGAATTTCTACTTTGGTCGTATCATCCTTCATGGTTACTGTATCCACAGATCCATCATGGCTGATTGTGAACGAGATTTCATTGGCGATTGCGTATCCATCTGCTGGAATCTTTTCTTTTAGAATATAAGTCTTATCTGCAACCAGCTTGCCAATAATCTCATGCGGCTTATCCTCTGAAATCCAGGATTCCACCTCATTGCCATCCAGATCCACAATCGTTAAATACGCCCCAGGAAGTTCTTCTCCATTGGTAATATCCACTTTCGATACCACCAAATGGGTCGGCTTATTTTCCATCACTACCTGGTCCACCGTTCCATCTTCATTGACTTTGAATGTAATGTCCTCTGCATAGCTGAATCCATCCTTCGGATTGGTCTCCCGCAGCGTATAATCTTCACCAGGCTTCAAGCCCTCAATCTCATGTGGCTTATCCCCGGAAGTCCAGGAATCAATCACATTGCCATCTTTGTCAATCACCTCCAGATGGTTTCCTGGAAGTTCTTCCCCAGTGGTAATATCCGTCTTGGAAATAGTTACTTTGGTAATCTGATCATAACCACCGACTCCGATAATGCCGCCATCTTTTCCGATTGTAAAACTAAACCGGTTGCTGATCTGCACTTCTCCATCGCTATAACCAGTTTCTTCCGTCAACAGGTACGTCATTTCTTTTTCAAATACCTGACGGTCTGATGTATCAGTTACCGTTCTGCAGAAGGCAATATGGCTGCCTTCTTGTACAATTACGCCCTTTTCTTCCATTCCTTTGATTTCCTGGTCACCATCCATGCAGATTACCTGATAGGTAACATCCGTAAAGTTTGCCGGATCAACGGTGATGTACTCATTACCAGCCAGTTCTACGGTCTCTCCACTCTTTAAAGTGCCTGTATAACTGCCTGAATAACGGTAACTTCCGGCTAACTCCGTTCCACGCTTATCCCACAGCCGGATCTGGAATATCGCTTTTTCTGCTTGATGCAGTGTTTTTCCTGAACCAACTAATTCGTAAAATACAGTCAACTGATTCTTTTGCTGAACAGGCACTGTCTTTACAGTTTCAAATTTCTTTGTACCAACCACGGTTGCCACTTTTACATTTGTTTCCAGTGTTGATTTATCAACGACTGTTCCCGCAAAAGAAACACTTCCCTGGCTATATGGCTGCACACCAGAAATTGTCCAACGGATCTCCCTGTCAAAAATCTCTCCATCGTATGGATCCGTTATCTCTGCCGTGTCATCTACCTGAGCAGTAATCATGATATCCTGTACCTTTGGTGTAGGATTATAATATGCTACCTGGTAAATCACCGGCTGACTGGAATCCAATGCTTCACCGGCTTTTCCATTCCGGTTACGGATCGTTACCAGCGGATTTTCTGGATTCACCTCATTAGCAATATTCCATTCGGTATCTCCGTTCTCTGGTTGGAATGCAGATAGGATGTTTCCTTCCGAATTGGTGATCTGCAGCTTTGTATTCTGCGCTTCACGGGTCTGACACTGGAACTGACCATCTGTGAAATGAATTCTTCTGGTCACTTTTCCTGTAATCCGATCAGAGCCGTCCGAATAAGAGGTATGCTCCACAAAGGTATATACCTTCTGATCCTGAATGCCATCGTTCTCGGTTAATCCATGTTTTTCCCCTGTTGCAGTGAATCTGCAGATTTCTGTTCCGTTTTCATCCAAAACTGCCACTTCTGTCCGAAGAACGCTGCGTCCTTTCACAGTCACCGCGGAAATGGAATCTTTATCTGGATTCTCCAGATCTTCTCGAATCGTCTCTACCTTTACCAAAGTCATGGTATTGGAAACACATTCCATGGTTCTTCCGCTTGCAGATACCGTCATTAAGATCGGTTTCATCAGATGATAACCGGCTGGAGCTTTCTCCTCCACCAACACATAAGTCCGACCAGCCGTAACACCCTCTAATACATGGGCTCCCTCTTTTTCCGATGTGGTCCACCGCTCAAAAAGATCTGCCTCATTGTAGGTGTAAGTTCCATCTGCTTCTAAGGATACTGGATATAACGCCAGCACTGCGCCATCAATAAATGCTCCATCAAAACCAGAATCATTCATTTTGGTAAGATTCTTCTTCTCAATGGTTACTTGCGTCTTATCATCCACAACCGTAATCTCCTGCAAAGCCAGGTGAACGGTCGCATCTTCCCGGTAGCTGCCGGTTCCATTAGCAAATCGGAAACTGAAGGTGCTGCTGTTGATCGCATAGCCTTCTGGCGCCAGGATTTCCCGGACTTTGTAGGTGTATGGTTTTACGATTCCATCCGCCTGTACTTCTCCCACCGGAAGATCCGTCACGGTAACTACCCCATTGGTATCGGATACCTTTCTTGGGAATCCAGCCACCTGGTTTCCATCTGTATCCAGGGCATTCAGTTCAAAGACCGCTCCATGTAAGAGATCTCCCTGGCGGTCAGTTTTGTTGATCACCAGCTTTCCTTTGACCACCTGGTTGACTGCTTTCACCAGCTGGATCTGCTCATCCCTTTGGTAATCAATCCGAATCGGATCAAACGGTGCGTAGTAGTTCCCTGCCATGGTTTCCACCAGGTAATAGGTTCCGGTTTCCAGATTATAAATGCCGTGTGGTTTTAAATCTCCAGTCACATATCCATCCGGGATCAGGCCATTGATGGAATCTTTCTCCGTGTAGCTGCCATCCGTTCCAGAGATCCAGGATTCCACCAGATACTCTGGCGTCTGGGTCAGATTGCCGTCTGCGTCGGCCCGGTAAAGGGACAAATGATTGCCAGCAAACTCCTTACTTCCTGTCATAGCCCGTTTGGATATCAGCAGCGTGCTTTGCTCATTTAAGACCTTGTATAACTGCACATAAGTCTCATTTTTGACTTCCATCACCTTCGGCGCTGCCAGGGCAAATCCAGAAGGCGCTTTTTCCTCTACCAGAACATATTTTCCACCGACTGGAAGATAATCGATCCGGTGTCTGCCCTCTGCATCCAACCAGGAGTTGGCGTATGGGTTCACATCTGCCAGCTTCTGATAGTCAAACTTGTAACTGTAAGCCAGTGTTTTTCCATCATAGCGAACATTGGCCAGGACGGTTTTTCCGGTCTCCGGAATCTCCATGGTGACCGTGGCTGCGTTTGGATACTTCTGTTCTACTCCACCATCATTGGATGAATCCGACTTTTGGATACTGGTTACTTTTGCAGTCCGTTTAAGCGGCTCTGTCTTGGCTGACCATCCAAAACCGGTTCCATAGATGCCATATTCCCGGTACATCTGCTCAAAGGCTGTGATAAAACCTTCGGTGTAATCATTGACATCGGAAGAAGTCCAGCGATCTACTACTTTTGCGGCGTCATACTGTGGTTTTCCATCCTTCCAAACCACATTTCCATCATTGTCCAGTTCCGCCGCGTAGAGGGCGAATTCCGCGCCTGGAAGTGCTTCCTGGGAGCCGTTCTTTACGGTGTATTTCCACACTGCCACTTTGGTATGGTCATCTTTCATGGTGACCAGATGTACCTGTCCAGAGCTTGTTACCTGGACATTCACCGGGTCTGCTGTGACAAATCCTTCTGGAGTGCTTGCCTCTTCCAGGATATAGTAGCCAGCCGGAATGCCCTCCGCGTAAATCGGCAGATCTCCGGTGATCCAGGAAGCCTCTTTTGTTTCTTCTTTTCCTGCATGACTGTTGGTTGTCTGGAACGTCAATGGCTGATTCGATGTCTTGATCAGTCGGTATCCCTCCGGCTTTGTCAGATCCACCGCATAACGGGCCGGGTACAGAACCAGTTTTGCTCCGGTAACCTGGCCATATCCATAGGAAACGTTTTCATTGAGAACTTCTCCCTCTTTGACATACACACCGTTTTTATCGGTCTGCTCCATGTTCCGGATGTCACTGCGCTGTGCTGCAGGGGCGTTGATTTTCCGGATATAAATCTTGGTGGTATCATCTTCCACCGTTACCTGTTTGATTTCCTTGGTTTCCCCCACCGTAACGGCCTTTGGCATGGCTTTTACATATCCGGAACCTTTTGGAACGGAAAGCTCCTCTAAGATATAAGTTCCTGCAGGCAGACGTTTTAACAAATCCGCCTGACCAGCAGTTTCTTCCGTGTGGAATGGATCATTTGGTGTTTTGTCAGAAGTGAACCAGGTATTTTCCAGGATATAGCTTTCGCCTTTCCGGTGATACAGCCTGGTCTGTGTCTGGGTTTCCTGATCCTCTTTTCCATCATAGAGATCCGTATGCTCTAACAGGGTATCTGCAGCTTTGTTGTATTCCTCTAAGAGATCGGAATCCTTATGCCGGACGAAATCCCCGTTTCGGTCATACAGGTTGGTGCCTTTTTCGTAGGTTTCATCACTTCGCTGGTAGTAAAGCACCAGGCCATGTTCATCGTATACCGGATCCATGGTCTTTAAGAAATCACCGTTGTTGCCGTTTAATACCACCTCACCATTCAGGTTCTGGCCCTGCTGGTTGGTATTCTGCGTGGTCTCCTGGTGGCTTTTTTCTCCATTTCCAGATTTCCAGGTGCCGGTGATAGAACCGGACTCCATATGATCATAAGACGGACGATTTTCTTCCGGAATCTCTTTTCCCGAATGGTTGGTTACATCCAGTACCTCGTGTTCCTCATATCCATCTGCGTTTTCTCCAACGGTTGCGATTCTGGATGTTGTAATCTTATCCCTGGAAATCACATTGCCGTATTCATCCTCCGCCAGGTTCACTGGCCATACCAGAACCCGGTCCGCCACATGATTTCCCTTGGCGTCCGTCTTTGCCTCCAGCACGTATGCCATGCCGGTATACGGATCCACCATGGCATCCCGCTCACCATTGCGGTCCAGATGGTACACCACGGTTCCTTCTCCCAGCTTCCAGTCACGAATCCGATTAACGTAGGTAAGGGCCGCGTAATCGCCTTTCAGTACCTTATTCCTGGAATCATAGGAAACTTTGGTTAGATTTCCGCCAACAAACTCAAACACCGCCTGTCCGCCCTGGAACGCATAAATGGACGGATCCGCGTCAGTCCTGATGAAGTTCTGCTTGTCGGACTCGATCTGGGCAACAGCTTTCTTCTGGTGGTTTTTATCCCATCCAAACAGAGTTTTCCGATTATCAACCGTCTCCGTCCAGGTCAGAGAGAGGGAGTCCAGATCGTAATACAGGATGTCGGTATCGGGGCGCTCTACCTCTGCGTCCGTCCAGGTGTAACCCTGTTTGATGATTGGATTTCCGTCCTCATCCAAGCCCACCAGATAATCCGACAGAAGATCATTTCCATTCTCATCGGTTTCCTTTACCAGCTCCGTTTTGGAACCAGCATAGCCTTTCTGCACTTTCATCTCCAATACATTCCCGGAATTGCTTCTCCGGATTGCCAGGCCCTCAAAGGCATGATCCTGGGTGTCTCCGGATGGCGTCAGTTCGATGGCGTCAAATAGCGTCATCTTCGCTCCAGCCACGTAACGATTCTCATCATCATCTGTTTCCCTGGTTCGTGTGACATAGCCATATCCGGCAAACTGGCCATTTTCATAGACAATCTCCACCTGCTCTCCGGCTTTTTTCAATGCTTTTAAGCTTTCCAACGTCCCTTTTTCATAGGCATAGCTCAGGTATTGGCCATTCTGGTAAACATACTCCAGATCCGGATTGCCGCCGATCTCCGTCAGCGTTTCCTCGATCCGGGTTCCCACCTGGAAGGTAACGGTTCCGTTTTTCTTGATTTTCTCTACCTGTAACTTGATCGGCGCATTCTCTACCTGAATTCTGGCAACATCCAGGGAATCCTGCGGTTTATTCTGGTTTTCTGTCGGATGCTCTGCCACCTGGTCATAGATGGCTGCCAGGATCCGCTCATCCTTGTTGCCCTCCTTGTAATAGGTAACTTTATCCGAATAAATCTCCACGGCAATCGGTTTGGTCCGGACATAGCCGGATGGTGCTTTGGCCTCCGCGATCACGTAAACACCGGCTCCTAAAGGCTGTGGGGTCTCCACGTAACCGACCGTCTGCATCTTCCCATCCAGAATCGTGGAATAGGACTTATAGATTGCCGCCGGATCCCCGTTATCTTTGCCAAGTACGATCTGATCCGCTTCCTCACAGATCGGCGTTCCGGCTGGAATCCGTCCGGTATAGGTATCTTTTCCTTCCTGTGTCGTAGCCTGTGGAAGAAACATCGCTTTAATAGACTCCCAGATGGAACGTTTCTGCCCCTGTCCGGTTCTTTCCACTGGCCGGATATCCAGCGCGCCCATTGCCTCCAGGAAGTTTTTGCTTCCGGCTACGGTCGTGTCCTCTTCGTAGAACAGCACCTCCCCCTGGCCGTCTGCTTTTTCCTGTCGCTTCGCTTTGTAAATGTTAAAAATAGCATCATCATGAAGGATGTTCTCATGGGTCTCCGAATCCAGCTTTTCAATCCGAAGTTTTGCAACATAGAACCGGTCTCTCAGCTTGGAATATGCGTATCCGATTCCGGATGTGGAACCATCTGCCTCCTTCTGTACCTCATTTTCCTCCGTATTTGCCCCGGCTGGCGCTGCCATAGTGTATGGAACCAGCATCGCGGCATACTTCCCATCGTAGGCAGTCAAAGATCCCTGCATGGTCTTTACCTGATCCCGGTAAACGGTTCCCGGCTGGTTTTCTTTGGTCTGGGTCCCAGCTCCCATATAAGGAACCTGATCAGCTACTCCCGCCTGCTCGGATTCCGAACTGTATCGGTAAAAGGCGGATACCCGTTCTCTTCCACTTTGATTCTGGGAAATATAATACTCATTTTTCTCTTCGCTGCGGATATCCTGGTCATTGTAATAATTCTTGTATGGCCGGAACTGGGACTGGGTTAAGCGGAACCGGTTCCCATCCTGGATCTGATCCGTATCCAGTCCATACTTATAAACCTCGAAATCCCCAAAATAGCTATGAGCAGTCACTACATGGGATTCTTCCTGGAAGCGGATATGATACCGACTTTCCATCTGAGCTGCTGTCATGTCTGCCTGATACTGATAATAACCATTCATGATCTCCGGAGAAGCCTGACTTCCGACATAGCTGTCATACGCCGATGGAACGATCACTTCCTTTGGCTGATCGATCTCGTAATGCTTATTGGCAAAATCTTCCAGAGCATCGTATTGCGGCTGCTGTTCTGCCACGACATAAACACCATATGGAAGATATGAGGAAATTCCATAAAAATAACCATCCTTCTGGCTGCCAAACTCCGCATCCGCGGAAAGTGTTGTCACATCCTGGTCTTTTCCACCGTCTGCTTCACTGTCCCATGCCACGGCATATATCTCATCCAGATCGTATGCAAAGAACGGTTTCAGATAGTTTTCTGCCTTTTTAATTGCCTCACGAAGTGCCCGGTCTGTCAGTTCGTCCATATAGGCTGTTTCCTTTTTTCCAACCAGTTCATCTGCCTTCTTCTGTGTCAGCTTCTGAACCTCATCATCCAGATACCAGTCAATCGCAAACTGGCGGACCATATCCGAAACCTTTGCATTCTCTAAGGTTTCCTCTGTCCGGTTGGCTTCATTTCCAATCGGTTTCCAGGAGGTGTAGGTTGGTGCTGCATCATCCCATTTATCCTTGTTTGCTACCTGGATTGCCGCAAAGAATTTTTCATAGTTTGGCACTTCCACTTTCCTGGTTCCGGTTCCATCTTCCATAGTCCTGGTGATGATTTCCAGAACTGCTGTATAACCCTGGTTCTGGCTTTCATTGATCAGACCATCGGTGTAATCGTAGAGCTGTTTATTGGCCAGCACTGCGTCATAAGAATTCTTTTTGATCGGCTGCTCTTCATGTAATACCTTCGTATGGATTCTTGGAACCATTCCTGGATAAACCTGAATCATGGCTGCTATGTCGATCACATTCCCCTTTTTATCAAGCCAGGTGATTTTTCCATCCTGATCCCGGTACAGGCCCTGCAGGTTGGATTTTAAGTACGTTTTAAACCGGAAATTCGGTAACTTGGTCGCGGTTCCCTCCGTCTGTCCATTCTGCTTCTGGAATACCGTATCAATATCCTTGACTATCTTTACGGTCTGCTTGATGATCCGCTCCTGGACTCCCACTGGGGATTTTCTGGTATTTCCTTCACTTCCCGGTGTTCCTTCCCCATCCTGCCATGGATGTAAATCTCCCGGATATACCAGGCTCTGACGCTTCACATAGCTGCCATTGTGATCCTCCTGATCCTGGATGGAACGGTATGCCTTCACATAAGCTCCCTTGAAGATCTTATAGTAAGCGGCTGCACCAACCTCATCCCCGATCTTCCAGCCGGAGGTATCTCCTGCCACATCCTCTGCTGTCAGATGGATCATACGTTCCGGCACAACCAGACGCAGTTCCTGCTCCAGGGTTTCATGCTCATCACTGACCACGTTTCCAAACTGATCGGTATAGGTTCCTTCCACATGTGCATAGCGTTTTCCATCCACTTCCCGGACCGGAATCTCCTTCCACACCTTTTGCTCAACGGTTGTGGTTTCTTTCCTGGTTTCCTGCCGCCATTCGGTTTTCCAGATCGGATTGCCATCTGCATCCAATGGCTGCTCACCTGGCTGATAATAAACATTTTCTTTCACAGTTTTTGCTTTGACCGTACCGGTTCCATCCACCACACTGTCAGGAACCAGGATGGCTGAGGCATATTCCGTTCCGGAAGCATTCGTTCGGATCGTCAGATCCCGGAAGCTGCCAAACGCCCCTGCATCCACATCGGAATACGGTACATAGACATACCGCGGAGATTGTGTCTGATCCGCCGGAACGTATTCCACCCGGTGGTAGATTGTAACTGCCCCTCCAGGAGCTTTCACCGCAAAATTCGCCGGTTTTGTCGATACGGAAGCATATACGGTAAATACATATTGGTTTCCCTGCTCATCAACTGCTTCCAGGCCACCATAGTTGTAGTATGGATTCTCCTCATAATAATCCAGAAGTGCCCACAGCACATCTTCCACGGTCACTTTCTGTCCATTGACGGTTTTTGCAATTGCAACCTTCTGCACCGGGCTTCCATAGGTTACCGATGTTCCATGTTTTCCCTGGTCAAACACACCGTTTTCCGGCGTGGAATAGGTTCCATTGTCCATCGGAACCCTCTTTTTATTTGCCCGCAGAGCCGCCTCCAGCTTTGCTTTGACAAACAGAAGGTTCTTTTCTGATGTGCTGAAATTCTTTTCCAGCATTTCCAGGATCTGTGCCTCATCCAGGTTTCCGGCTGCTTCCCGCAGAGCCGCATCCGAGCGGTCATGCTCCAGTCCGTCACCGGTTACCAGCTTCGCATCCCGCACCGTATAATTGACCACCTTATCCCTGGTCATCATGGAGCCGTCTGCCTGGTATTTTGGATATTTCCCTTCTTCTCCGTTCTGCACCGTTACCGGAATCTTATTTCCAGCTTCATCCAGCACCGGAAATTCCAGGTAATCGCCAAACGGTACTTCTATTTCCACGGTTTTCGTTCCGGTCTCCGGCCGGTATGCCTTGGTGCCTGCCGGAAGATTGCCTAATAATACGTCAAACCCGTTTGCTCCTGTCTGGAAAGAACGGACATAATAGAATAACTCGTTATAGTCCGGATCGCCAAACGCACCTGTTGGGTTTTTGGATGGGCGAAGCTCAAAGAACAGGTTCTTGCTGACAAAAGCGGAACCGGTTCCGGTTCCTGCCGCCTGATCTGTTGTCAGATCCTGGCCACGGTTGGTCAGATCGCTGTTCTTATTGGATACAGATAACTCATATCCTTCGGATCTGGTTAATTCCTTGATGTAATAATCTCCTAACAAAAGAGGACGTCCAATCCAGCAGTTTCCATTGACTCCTTTATTGTCCGTGTACTCCCGCTCAAACTGTCCGTCCTCGGTATAATCATCATAGCGGATATCCGCCACATAGAGATTTCCAGGTGCCTGATCGGCAAACCCATCGGCTGTTTTCTGGACTGCTCCATGTTCATAACTGTAAATATAACCTGGTGCTTCGGTATTTACCAGGAAAGAGGCGTCACCATTTTTGTCTGTTGCCGCAACCGCTACTAAGTTTCCTGCTTTATAAACAGTTCCGGTCTTGCCATCTGGATGCACCAGATTCTCTGCGGCAAACAGGCCGTAGACCGCTCCCTCCAGAGTGGCGTCTGCCTGACTGTCACCGTAAGAGTCGTAATTCTGGTGTTCCCCGTTCTGCAGCTCCATATCCCTCTTGTTGATGTGGATCTCACCCTCAGTCCGGTGGTCGTAAATCCGGAACGCGTTGCCTTCTCCGTCTTTGTCATTGCAGTGGCTGTAATTGTCGGATGGACCCGGAGTAACAGAAGCTCCCACCGGAACGTCCATCAGGGCATCCTCATAAGCCTGATCAAAGAGATCTTCGCCGTTGCTGTCACTGGTGCCTTCTGCATAGGTACTGATTCCATCCATCGCTCTGTCTGTTGTCGCCTGCCATTTGATCTGTCTGGAAGCGTTGGACGGCGTTGCTGCTGGCTCTGCCTGCTCTTCTTCTGCATTGGCTGGTGTTGCCTCTGCAAGATTGCTTTCCGTTGGTGTCGCTTTTGTCTGCGCCACGGTTGTTGGTGTTGCAACTGCCGCATTGGCCGGTGTTGCTTCTTCCATTTCTGAACCATCCAGTTCACCGGTTAAGGAATGGATCGTAAACGCTTTCCGTTCCTGATATTCCATGGTCTCCTCTTCTTCTGGAGTATGCTGAATGACCACAGCCTTTTCCTGATCTTCGATGGTTCTGCTGGATCTGGAACTGAGGCTTGCGGTGATATTGCCGCTGTACTCTCCAGTAAACTCGGAATTGGCGCCATTTTCCGATGCATCGGTCCGGATAATCTCGATTGGGAGGTCATCCGTATGCGCTCCATGGCGGGTGTAGCCCTCTCTGGCCTGATCCTCCTGGAATGCGTAGCTGTACTGCAGGGCGATAAAGTTGCTGTAAGTGGTTTCCGCGTCTGCCTGACATCCGGATTTTTCAAACGCTTCTTCCCCGGATGCGGAACCACCGCCTTCCCAGTCATTTCCTGCATCGTCCCCAGGATCACCGGCATCCCCTCCATCACTCAGCCAGTGGAAATGCACGCCTGGATACTGCTCCGCATAAGCCTCACAGGCATCGACACATTCCTGCCATACCGCCTGCAGGTTTGCATTTTCTTCCTCTGCCGCATCGATTTCATCCTGGTTGCTGACCTCACCGTTTTCATCGGTTTCCGCCTCCGGCACCTCCACCAGAGATGGCTGCGGATGCCCATCACAGAAGGTTTTCTCATAATGGTACGCATGGTTGATGGTCTGCTCTCCATGCCCATTCTCATCACTCCGGATGGAAGAAACAAATCGGAAGTCATTCCAGGTCACCGGATCATCTTTATGATAACTGAGATACGGATCTTCACCGCCGCGGTAGATCAGGCCATAACCATCATGATCTGCAATCTGATCCTGGTCATCAAAGCGTTCATACAGGTTGAAGATCGAGCCCTCCAGCGTTTTCCCGGTCTCATGGTCATATTTGTAAAACTGGACGTTATAGTTGGTTTCCCAGTCCTCTTCGTGGCGGTAAATCTTGAACTCCAGGGAACCCTTCTGTTCTTCTGTGTTTGGAACAGTGCCAATGGCCGCATAAAAGGAAGCCTGGCTGGTTTTGGGAAGCGTCAGAAAAACGCAGCGCTGGTGCATATCCAAGGAAACATTTCCACCTGCAACATACTTATGAGTCCCAGAGCATTTGGTACAAAGCCATAATTCCAAAGAGTTTTCATATACGTCTTCTGGGCTGCTATACTGTCCACCAGCGCCAAGACCATACTGGGTTCCTGAAGTGTCAAACCACACTTTTAAGTTCTTTGCGTTCGGATCAGAGTTATGAAATACAATTTCCGTATCTTTCTTTTCCACACTCCAACCAGAAGGAATCTGTGTGCTCCATCCAGATCCATCATAAAATTTTAGTGGAACGGTCCGAATAAAATCTTTATCTTTCCCGCTGGGATCAAAAGGAATTGTCATGGTATTCCCATCAATGGAATATGGATTCTGTTCCGATGTATGACTGCTTAATACATCAGGAACTCCACTGATTGCTCCACCACCACTTCCGCCAAGTAGGCCCGCAAATTGCAGATACTTGTCTGCATTGGCCACTACTTTATCCAACCATAGATATTTTGCTCTTACGGAGCTGACATGAAGCAGCCGTCCCAGATCATCCTGGGTAACATATTTTAGCTTCTCTAATCCAGCCGCATTAGCTCCCTCATTTATTTTGTTAAATATGGAAGTAATATCATCCTGGTTGCCGAATCCTGCCTGCATACATAAGGTTGCCCAGAAGATCAGCGCTGTCTCTGAGCTGGATAAACCAGCGGAGGGAGCGAAACACTGATATACATCATTGTCCGCGCCAAAGCCATTTGCTGCAATTCCGATATGATCGATGCAGTAGTAATGCCAGGTAGAACTCCACAGCTTGTCTGTTTTTCCGAGATTTTCTAACTGTGCCAGGGAATCCACAGAAAATCCCGATAAGCCGGAGGTGCTGAGCATTACTGCCGCCAGAACTCCGGCCGTAACTCGTTGAACTTTTTTCCTTTTCATATGTTGCTGCTCCTTTTTTATAAAATAAAAAAGCAGTAAATCAAATTTTCACTGATCTACTGCTTCATACTTTCGATGTTTTTAGTTTTGTTTATTAAGTCCCTCTATTGTCCGCCGAGGAAGGCTTCGCATTTCTTTTTCATACCGTTTTCTAAATTCGGCAAATATTGTCAGAACTCAAACGGTATGATATACTCTTTCACATGGGAGACCAAAGAGCCAGGCGGCTTACCCTCTTTTTTCGGAGGGGCTTACCCTCCAGACGAAAGAAAGGAGGGCGTTGCCAATGTATCCGGATTGGTATACACTACTCCCGGAATGGCCTTGTAGCTCATGGCATCTTCCTTTCCCAGCAAATGATGCACCGCTACTTCCGCCTGTCTGACCGCAGTATGTGCCAATAACGACTTTCCGTTCAAATCTCCACAGGCATATACTCCGGGCAAAGAGGTCTGCATGAACTCATCCACTTCAATCCGTCCCCGTTCCGTCATTCTTACGTTCAGATTCTCCAGTCCGAATCCCGCAGTCACCGGCCGGCGTCCCACACTCATCAATACCTTATCCGACTCCAGCGCACCGCTTCCGGCCGCATTTTCATAACCTATCCGTACACCCTCTGCTGTTTTCTCGAAGGAAGTCACCCGGGTATTCAACAGGAAATTCACCCCCCGCTTGGCATAATCCGCACGAAGCAATGCTGCCAGTTCCTTATCCAGTCCTCCAAGAATCTCATCCATCATCTCAATCACCGTAACCGGCACTCCCAGACTGCTGAAGAAAGAGGCAAACTCCATTCCGATGACACCTCCCCCCACAATGGTCAGTGAAGCAGGCAGTTCCTTGTTCTCAAGCGCCTCACGATGTGTCCAATACTCAATATGCTCCAGCCCGGGAACAGGAGGAATCACCGTTTCACTTCCCGTACAAAGAATCAGATGGTCACACTCATAGCTTTCCCCTCCACAGGTTACCGTATGTGCATCGGCCACATAAGCCTCCCCCTGCACCAGATGTACCTGACAGGCAGTCAGTCTGGCTTTCACTCCCAGTACGAGCTTACGTACCACTTTCGATTTCCGTGCAATGATTTTTCCCAGGTCGAAGGCAACCTCCGATGCACTGACTGCATATTTTGAAGCATGACGCGCCGTATCATACACCTTTGCCGAATAGAGCAGCGACTTGGTCGGTATGCATCCTTCGTTCAGACACACCCCGCCTACACTTTTCTTTTCGAACAAGACCACGCTCAATCCGGCTTTTCCAGCCGCTTCAGCCGCTGTATATCCGGCCGGACCGCCACCAATGATAGCTACTTGATATTTCATATACCTTGATCAGATTAACAGGTTAAACATGTATCGTTGTAATTCATTCAATTAATATATATTTCCTCCATCTCCGGATAATGTGTACGGAGCCTCTCTATCAGCCCGTCCAACTCCTGTACCGAATACCACTGCTTCGGGTTATTTCCCTCTGCCGTAAGCTGCACAGCCCCTCGCTTTCTGTCAACGACGATGCGGGAGACATTTCGCCATGTAGTCCGCAGCACACCCAAATAGCTGATTACCTCCACCTCCCCGTTGTCCTTTATCCGATATTCCTTTACCGTCACGTACAGGCTCACCAGTATCCAGAAAAGCATCAGTGCCGAAGTGGCTATCCACGACCTGCTCATCATCCACAACTCCGCCACTACCAGCAACAGACAGAAACCAGCCAGTTTACCGGCTAGGACGCCCGGCGTATCTTTCGATTTAAAAACCTCCATAGTATCTTACAGATAAGATTATTCGTCTGTCGACTCTGCTTTTTTCCGGTTAATCCACTGCATGAAATCCTCCTCATTCTGCGGAGAAACCCAGACCTTCTCCTTTTTCCCTTTCACCTCATAGCTCAGTTCAATACGCCGGAAAGACAATGCCGGTGCCAGTGCATACGACTTCACCTGCCGCATTTCCGAGATGGCTGCCAGAGGAATCTCCCGATTGGGCACAAAACGCCCGCTTTCGATATAAAGCACCTTATCGGCCGATACCACATAACGCGTATGAATCAGCATCTCAATTTCAAAAATCATAACTACGGCCATCAGCAAAGTAGGCACAGTGGTGTATCAAGAAATTCCAGCTCCAACAATGGTCCTTCCGGTGGTAACACTTCAAATAATACATCAAACAGTCCTTCCAATACCACATCCAGTTCTGACACCTTAACGGCAGGACGCACAGACGGACCAGGCTGATAGAAAACTTTTAAATTGCAGACTACATAATGGGGATGTCAGGAAAAAGACATCCCCTTTTTCAGGAGAACAGGCATGAATAACGCAGATAAGATCATAAAACGATGCCGGGCGCTGGCACTGGCAGGTATGATTGGGATCACCAGTCTTGGAAGTTCTCTTCCAGCCTTTGCTGCAGGTCCGGGGGATGACTCATCCCGGGTATCAGAGATTTCCACAGGAGGTCCTGGAGATCCGGGAAATACTAATTCTTCCAATTCTACAACAAACACAGGAAATTCAAATAATTCAAATAGTAACAATAATACTAATAACAGCAATAATACAAACAATACAAACAATTCCAATACATCATCCAACAATACTACCACAAATACCAATGCCTGGAAAAAGGTAAACGGTACGTACCAGATGTCAGATGGAAGCGCGATCCAGAATGTGCTCCATCGTGGTATTGATGTTTCCAGATGGCAGGGAGAGATCAACTGGAGCCAGGTGGCAAAGGATGATATTTCATTTGTTATGCTGGGAACCCGTTCCAAGGGAGCAGTAGATCCCTATTTCCACAAGAATATCCAGAACGCAACTGCCAATGGTGTTAAAGTAGGCGTTTATATTTATTCTCTGGCAACTACCACAGACATGGCAGTCCAGGAGGCAGATTTTGTATTAAACCTGATCACCGACTATCCGATCTCCTATCCGGTAGCATTTGATATGGAAGACTCTACTCAGGGAAATCTGTCAAAATCAGAGCTGGCGGCTATTGCAAACGCTTTCTGCAAGCGGATTTCTGCAGCCGGTTATTACCCGATCATCTATGCAAATGAGAACTGGCTGAACAATAAACTGGATATGAGCCAGATGAATTATCCAGTATGGGTGGCAAGATATTCTGCCCGATATACCTGGCAAAATCCGGTGATGTGGCAGGCTACAAGCAGCGGTTCTGTAAAAGGTATCAATGGCAACGTGGATATTGACTTCCAGTTTAAGGACTTTACCT